>Ga0181418_1000732_pt1 | contig 10950 bp, 14 predicted proteins | sample 41SPOviralmetaG_FD_130143 | JGI IMG/M metagenome (GOLD analysis project Ga0181418, IMG submission 130143) | Marine viral communities from the oligotrophic San Pedro Time Series (SPOT) site, San Pedro Channel, CA, USA - 41 SPOT_SRF_2013-03-13 | ecosystem: Environmental > Aquatic > Marine > Strait...
AAAGTCTTAAACGTGGCGGAGCTAATGAAGTTAATATGAACGCCTATTCTGCGAATAAAGGATTTATTTTAGGATTAGATTTCAACGGTGAATATATTGATTTATCTTCTAATAAGTTTTCTATGAACTTAAAATCATCAGCATCTAATCTCGCATCTCATCTCGTGTACTTATACTTTCACACTCTTCTCGTAGTCTAATCATAAATCACATAAGGAGCAGGAAAGAAATGCTGTTCCAAGAAATCACATATAGAATCATTCATTACATCGATTAACGTTTGTAATTCGTGAGGAACTTCTACGCTTTCACTAGTCATCTTATCGATAGCCGATATTAATCCATACATTTTTAAGAATTGTTTTTTTATCCTTTTATTTTTTTTATTTAAATCTATTTCTAAAATGGTTATAGATTCAAATTTCTCCTGAAGTTGTTTAGACAAATCGAGAACAATACTTTCCTTTAGTTCTCCCGACGGACACAGATTATCGGGTGTATTTATGCTCGTATTAACAGATGAAACTAAACTTTCGATATCTACTTCTTCGATGACTAACCTTTCCATATTCGACATTAATTATATTAATAAAATATATTAATATAATAATATAATGACGAATCAAAAGTTAAAACTTAATGAAGAAAAGCTTTCAGTTTTAAAAGTAAAAGATAAAACAGATAAGCTTACTGTTTCTGTTAATAGGTTGTTCGACCTCCCCTTTAGATTAGTACTGACGGGAAAGTCAGGATCCGGAAAAGGCGGAATAATTACTAATATATGTCTTAATGAAAACTACGGTTATAAAAAAGTATTTACCGATATTTATATCTTCGCCCCCGAACCTTACGCAGACGAGAAAATGCGTGTTATCATCGAGGAGAAGGAAGTTCCCGAAAGTAATATATTCGATAGTATAGAAGAGTTAGAAGATTTATATGATATGTTAGTAGAGGATTTTAAGGATAGAGTAGCAGAAGGAGAAAAGCCTAGATTACCTCTACTTATTATCGACGACCTAGCCTTCTCGGGAAAATTAGCTAATCGGTTTAACGCATTAGCGAAGGTTATGTGTAATTCGAGAAAATTTATGATCTCGTGTATCATAACGGCTCAAGCGTACACACAAGTCGCTAAAAATATAAGACTTCAGGCTTCAGCGATGATTATATTTCAAACTTCTAATAAGGAACTCGAGATTATAGAAACGGAGAACAATTATCTAAAAGGGGGTAAGAAGGCGTTCTATAATATGTTTCGAAATAATGTAAAGGAGAAACACGACTTCTTATGTATTAATTACTCTAATAATTATGATGAATTATATTTAGATAAGAACTTCAAACCATTAGCGGAAGTTATAAATAAAAAAGATGAAGATAAATCTCCTGAAAGAATAAAAATGAAATGTGAAAAGTCGTCGCAACAACAAGAAGAAAAAAATAATTCTAAAAAAAAGATAAAAAATAATCTAATTAGTAGCTTTAGGATGTTGATACGACGACATTTAAAAATAATTTAATAGACTAATAAAATATGAATAGTATTAAATGATTTAAAAAAAAATCGATATATATTATATATATCAAAATGAGAGGAAAATGCGAATCCTATTACCGATTTAAGGTAGAACGTCTTATCGATTACCCTGAAAATCAAGGTCAAGAAGAAACCGAAACTTTATATTTTAAACAACAACAAGATTTAACCGCTAAATTAGGAATACCTAAATCTACTATTTATTTAATGATTAAATATGGATTAGCCCACGATGTTTCAAAATGGAAGAATTACTTTATTTCTAAATGTCGAGAACCAGCATTTCAAAAAATAGCTGTGGAATATATCTAAAAATTAAAATCTTATCAATATTATATATAATGGAAACCATTTTCGAAATAGATGATATAGATCAACCAGTACCCGAAACAAAAACAGAAAAACCAAAAAAAGAACCGAAGATTAAAAAGAAAAAGGAAATGAGTGAGGAAAGAAAGCAAAAGTTAAGAGAACAATTATCGAGAGGGAGAGCGACATTAGCAAAAAAAAGAGAAGCAAAAAAAGCAGGAAATAAAGAAACCGAGAAAAAAGCCCCTGTTAAAAAAGAAAAGACTGTTAAAGATGAGAATGTTAAAATCGAAGTAGAAAAAGTAAAACCTACATCGAATAACGATGATTTACGAAATGAGATTAGTGAACTTAAAAAACTTATTTTAGAAGGTCGCAAACCTAAAGAGGCTCCAAAGCCCGAACCGGTACAAGCGAAACCAGTAGCTCAACCTAAACCGGAACCCGTCGCAGTAAAACCAGTAGCTCAACCTATCCCCGTTCCCAAGAAAAAGAAACGTTCTATTTTAGGGGGAGGGATGATCTTAAATCTCGAAAGGTTTAGATAATTATAAATTAAATCTTTCTCTATAATCTGCGATGTTAGTTTTAATATTAGTACTATCGCCCCATAAAATATAATATGATAAATATCCGGCTCTCATAGGGTCTTTAGTTTTCAAATCTTTAAGATGTCGTTTCCTGTATCGTTCTCTTCTCTCTTTATCTTTATGAAGAGTATAGTCATTAGTTTTATCATTAGGATTATTATATCCAAAATGAACCTTTTTCTCTTTTCCGTTTTCTAATTTAAAAATAGCCGTCCATTTTTTTTTCGGTTTATCGCTTTTAATTATTTTAATAAGTTTATTACTCATATTAATATAGTATATATATAATAATATGAATGAAAAAAATAAACACTCAAGACTTAATCGAAAGGGGAACGCTGTAGAATTTAAAGATGATGATTATGAAACGCCTAAAGACATATTAAAAGATTTAATACCATATATTAAAGATTATAATATTATTTATGATCCTTTTTACTGTAAAGGGAAAGTGATAGAAGAATGGAAAGAATTAAATAAAATATGTATAAATGAAAAAAAAGACGCTTTTAATCGAGAACATCCTGAAAATTATGATATAATAATTTCTAATATCCCCTTTAGTATTAAAAAAAAATGTATAGAATTATTTATTTCTCTAGATAAACCTTTTATTATATTAACGACTATAGATAGTTTAGGGAGTAAATGGATTAAACCTTTTTTCGATAAGCTTCAGTTTATTATTCCTAATGGAAGATATAGTTATATAAAGGACGGAGTTAAAACGAAATCATCGTGGTTCGATACGGGTTTTATTTGTTATGGATTAAATCTAAAAGAGAAAATAATAAAATTAGATTAAATATCTTTAAATACTTCTAATAGTTTATCGTGATGATTTTTTGTCTGTAAATGTCGAGTTCGCTGTCGAAGAGATAGTTCACATCCACATATACACGTCCACTTCTGCGAACGTGCTTTATCTACTTTTTCCTTATTAGCTATATAGTATTCTTTATTCTGTTGAAGAATCCTGTCTTTATTTTTATGATAATGAAGTCTTCTATATTCATTCTGTTTCTCTCTATTTTTTAATCTAGATCTCATTAAAATTAAATCAGCCTTATCTTTATTATCCTCCCTCCATTCTTTAGTAGTTCGACAAGGTACGAATTTATTTAATAACTTAAAACCCTCCTTCTCATATTTTTCCATAAATATTCTTTCTAAAGAATGTAATTCTTTTCGTTCGTTATAGATACATTCATTTAATTTAGTAATTTTCCATTTTTCTATATTTCCATAATCTCGAATAAACTGATAAACGTAATAATTATATTTACGATGATTAGAATTATTACACGAATATCCGTGTTGTTTAAATCTATCTTCTAAAGTTCCTGAAGTTGAACCGATATAAACAGGGGTATCGGTTCGGGTTTTATGTTCGAGCTTATAAATAAATCCAATATTCTTCGGCATATTATAATATAATAAATTAAAATAAATTTATTGTATGAACGAATAAATTTTTAATTGTTTATTTAATCTTTATTAGATCGAGTTTTCGGTTTCTCGTATGATTCATCACCTACTTCTCTCTTCTTCCACTTACCATCTACGGAATAATAATAATCATTATTATCTTTAAAGCGTTGAACGACTAAAGTCTTATCTAGGATATCCATAATTATTTTTTTATCGTATGTAGCGTATAGATGACGTACCTTATCACAATCGGGACACAGTTTAGAAACGAAACACCATTCTTCACGACAAAGGGGACAAGCGAACATATTTAATAATAATATATTAGATTTTAATTCTATAAAATTATTCAGCTTCGATTTCTACTGTTTTCTTTTTCTTTTCTTTTATTGATTTAAATTTAAATTTATTTTCTCCGTGAAATTCTACAGACAATTCTTTCGAACGTGTAGACTGTAAAGAATTATTTTTAACTAAATTTATTAACTTCGGTTTAGAAATTAAGTTTTTTAATTTTAATTTAGAACTCTTATCGTGTAATTTATGTACGTTCCTTTTTAATTGATCTAAATCCTGCTTTATGATAAACTGTTTTTCGATTTTTCTTATGTCTTCCTGTAGCTCTTCAAGGTTAGAGATAATTTCATCTTCATTCGACATTATATATAATATTATTTATATTTTATTTTTTTTATAAACATATAATATATATAATGTTTCTCACAGATAAAGAAGCTAAAAGAATGGATGCGATACTCGGTAAGAAGGATAAGAAGCCACCAAAGAAAAAACAGAATCAAATATTCGAAACGAAACCACCTACTAACTATAAACGTAAAAGGAATATGGTAAAGAATAAAGCTAAAGTTAGAAAAAATAGAGTACGCCGAGCTAATACTGGATATTAATATCGTTTTTCAGCATTTTCTCGATTTATAAATCCTTAAGTATGCTATATTTATGATATAATAAGTAAAAAGGACTTAAATATAGAATAAAATTATAATTTTATGTCTGTTTTAAGTGCTATTTTATTAAATATGTTATAAATCAAGCATTTTTTAGATTTAAAATACTTATTATCCCTTAAATGTAGAATATATATATATTAATATATATATCGTAAAGGGCTTAAAGCCGGTTCGTATAATATAGTATAGACTAATGAACTCTCATCCGTCCACAATCACAGACCACGAAATCTCACAGCTCCCGCCTCCTCCTCGAGAATGGCTGGAAGATATTGAAAGAGAAGAACAGGAAATTAAAAATGATTTCTATTATAATTATGATGAACTATGGAATATTATTCTTACTGAAAAGGAAAGATTAGAAAAAGTCGATTATGAAAAAGAAGAAGAACAGATCGAATATAATTATGTATATAATAATTTATTCTGTAGAATGAATAATAATGAACTAGCTACTAGAAAAATTATTCGTAGCTTCGGTAAGGTATACCTCAACGGAATTCAATCGAAAGGACTAACTACTGTCGACGGCGAATATATGCCTTATAGGAAAATGGATAAAGAACAGCTAATTAAATTCGTACTAGAATATTTTATGAAGTTTATGAAGGATGACTTCGACCGGCTGAAAAAAAATTCGGGGGCGTGGGCTGATGATTACAATTTCAATCCGTCATTTATTAATCGTTATTTCAAAAATTACGATAACGAAAATTTCGATTACGAAGAACATATTAGGGAACACGACCTATCCTTTCACGCTAGTTCTTATATAGATTTTTATATTATTGAATATACCCTCGAGAAACTCTCAACATACAAAGAAGAAAAATACGGATGGAGATTAGTTCATAAATGATTTAACTTCTTAATAATATATTTAATGATGATAGTCCTTCAGTTCCTATAGTTGAAAAATCACTAGCTACTATTCTCGCTCTTATATTTCTTAATGTTTCAGCGTATTCATTAGCGAGGGGTAAGTATAATCTTTCTTTCGGTTCATATTGAACTATACCCGTTTTATCATCTATGATAGTTTCACTTACCGGAACATAAGCTAATATATTCTTTCTACCTTTTGCTAATGCGTCGTAAGTATTAATATTAAGGTTTAACATTTCGACGATATAATTATCGCTTCCTACTAATTCCTCGAATGTACGAGTTCCTGAAAAGGAAGCCTGTAAATCATTAGTAGATAATGAAGGATTATCGAATCCTAGATAGTCTGCGAGTGTTGAAGGAAGTGTTAATGAATAATCGCTTCGAGCGTTGCTCGTTTGTGGAAGATTGCGGGGAAGTCCTACTGCTCTTCCTTCTCCATTAAATTTCTTTGTTTCTATATCAGCAGGAGAAAAATATGAATTTCTACAGGAACCGACGTGATCTAATTTAATAGAGTTAACTCCGCCTAATAAAGCTATTACGAAATAATATGGAATGTCTTTATGTTGAGCGTTTCGAAGAGTAATATCTGCTTTTAATAAAGTAGTTCCTCCATTCGTTCCCGTTTCATAATGTCTTAAAAGCATTTTCTGTCCTTCTCCTTCTACGTCTTCTCTAATTTCGAAACTCATTACGTCATTATTAGTAGAAGACGGTGAAAAGTTTGTTAGTGTTTTTCCTGATGCGTTATTACCGAAAGGATTCTCTTTTCCGTTCTTAACTTCTATGACTGAAGTGTTTTGTTGAACTCTTATCCCGTAATTTAAATCGTCTACGGTTAATGAGTTATTAACTATCTTATTATAATCATCTGTTATTCCCATAATAAATCCTGATGTTGCTCCATCACTATTCACGAAATTTCTAACTCTACATCTCGAGATATGTGTACCTAGTGATATAGGATTTTTAAAAGCTAAATTACAGGATTGAAGATCATCAACCGAAGAAGCAGGGGCGGGGAAATCACTTTTAAATTCATTAGAAGCTACGTTCATATTATTCACTAAAAGATTATCACCGGCGTTCGTAGTTAATACAGTAAAACATTCAGCGTATTTAAAATCGAATACTACGTTTTTATTAGCGTTAGTAAATACTTTTATCTGTGTCCCTGTTTCTTTTGTATTAGGAAAATCTCCGTTCTGTATTTGTGTAGCTGTTCCTCGAAACATACGAAGAGATGAATTCATCTTATCAGTTATATCTCGAAGCGTATCATCGAAATTATCTCTGTTTACTGTTCCGTGTGCTAAAGAAATATCGTGGCTTCCCGCCGGTTGATTTACTTGAAAATTAATAACAGAATTAGTATTATCGAGAACTATGCTTTTCATTTGTCGCTCGACTGATAAGGAGTGAAGTGCGATTTCAGTATTTTCTTTAATGACTATATCATCCTGAAAATCACAGTCGAAGTTCCCCTTATTGTCTGTAGTAATAAGTCTTACTAAAGTATTTTTCATTATATAATATTATTTATATTTTAATTTTAATAAAATAATAATATATTTCTCTTTGTTGTTGCGACTACTATTCGACGGAAACTATACTCATTAAAGTATCTAATACAGGAGAAGAAGCTACGCTATTATTATTAAAAATCCTCCAATATCTTAAAGGCTGGTCTATGGATGTATTAGCGAAAAATCCCGCATATCCTCCTCCGTTTGCTCCTACGAATCCTATACCTGTTTTCCAATTCCAATTTACGCCATCGATAGATATTTGAATATATAAGTCTTGAGGAGCAGATGAAACACAGTCAGCCGAGATTTTTAAAGTTGCGTACGTGTCGAAGCTCGTTCCTAAATCATAGACAGTCCCCCCACTATTAGCGGAAATACCTGCTACAGTTGTTAATCTCGTAGCTACTCGGGATTTAGTTAATAGATTCGTTATAGTTGTGGAATATTGATCTACTACTTTTAATCTTCCGTTAGAATCTGCTGTGAGATGATAATGAGGAGTTGAGCCGGAAGCATTAGTCGAACCTAGAAGATTTACCTGAAGCTTCCCCGCAGTATCAGCGGATAATCTAACGGCGGAAGATGCGTCGGTTATATCTGTAAATCCCTTTAATTCTGTATTACTTGCTATAGTCGAAAGATGTCCGTTCGCTGTCGTTTGATTTGAAGCTGTTGCTTGTGATGCTGAAGCAGTTGCGAGAGTATTTAAATGAGAAGTCTGTGCTGTTTGATTTGAAGCTGTAGATAATCCTGAATTAAATTCTTCTTGAATACTTACTTTTAAATTTCCCGAACCTGTAAGAGCTGTCGGGAATTGAGCTATATCTCCAACTTCTACATTCAATCTTTCACTTCCTTCGTTTCCTAACTCTTGTATACATACTTTTAAATTTCCGGATCCTGTAAGGGCGGAAGGGAGAACTCCCTGACTAGATATAAGAGAATCGAGTTTAGTGTTCGTCGATACCTGTAAATCATTCGCAGTAGTTATCGATGATGATAATGATTGAAGTTCCTGCGTTTGTTGTTTGTTTTGTCGAAAGTTTGCGTGATTAGACATTATATATAATATAGTTAATATAATTTTTTTAAGAATATAATTAAAATACTTTTTAAACTATGCTCTATTAACTTGTAAAAATATAGTATTATTATCTTTAAGATTAACTGCTAAATTATGATTAGCGTCTAATATACGACATCCTATCTTCGAAATAGTTATAGGCTCCGTTCCCTTATGAACGTATGTAAAAGTTCCTTCTCCATCTATCGAGGATGTAAATGAATCCTGTTGATAGAATCTACTAACTATTCCCATAATGTTTCGTTTTTGTTCTTCTCCTGAAATTTTATTAGTATAAAAATTAGAAGTTAATTCGATTAAGTAATATCCACTATCTAAAGCATTATCTCCCCCTAAACTTTCACTCGCATTTATTTCACTTAAAAGAGGATTTTTAATCCCGTCCCCTCCTGTTGCTGTGTATGCTTGAACTAAATCGAATGTTAACCCTTTATTAAGAGGATCATCAATACTTTTTAAGGTTCCTGTTGCGTTTTCGCCATCGACTACGTTAAAAGTACAGGTTCGAATATTACTTAAGCCCCCTATCGATTGTTTAGGACTCATTTTAAAATTAGTTAATAATTTCGTCATATCGAATTTCATCTGTCCTTCCCATAAGCTTTTAGGTCTAATATCAGTTAAAAGAACTCCTCCATTCTTATTCGCTATAAATTTAACTCTTTTATTATCATTCCCTACGACAGTTCCAATATCTATAGCTCTTACTATTGTCGAACCGTCTTTATCGAGAATCGGTGTGTGTATTTGAACTATTTGAAAAATACCTTCGGCTCCTATGTTTTCATTAAATTCTACGGCGAACTGTGATGTTCCTACTACGTAATTATCACAGTCAGCGACATAATTCGCTAACGCTTTTCCATCATCTCGACAGAATACAGGGGGCGTATTAGGATTTCCAGCAGGAACAGGAGTAAGACCTGCGGGAAGATCAGTATTATCTACGACAGCATCCCCTATCACTTGAAGAGTTCGTGTAGTTGTTAGAAGTGGATTATCTACTATAGCGAATTCATCTTCTATATAAAGTTCTTGTGCTGTCTTTGTAAAATTTTTAGACAGTTCACGAGCTAATTCATCCGGAGCATAATCACGAGCTTCTATTTTAAAGTCATAGTTTATAAGTCGGGGCTGAAATATATCTCCATCCGTATTCTGTACGTCTTCGGTAGTAGTTGATAAGAAAGTCATAAATTCGAATTTCATAAATTTATCTCCTGTAAGAGTGTCTATAACCTTTCCTTTACTATTTAATACATTCGCAGAAACCGAACTATCAGGCTCTATAGTTTGAGCTGAAGCTCCAGTTCCAAAAGCGTTTTTAATAGCTAAAAACGGGAATGATATATGACCTCCTTTAATAATTCCTTTAACGTCGAGAAGTTTTTGATTAATTGTAAAATTTCCTTCGGTTCCTGTTTCTCCTACTCCTGAATAATCACTATTAGCCTTTAATAATTTTTCATCTAAATTAAATTCGAGTTTAGTGTCGATTCCTGCTTGATTCTTATAATGAAAAAAGAATTTAACAGGGTCTTCGATGTTCTCTGTTAGTGGATTCGTAATAGCTTTATTAACATCATTCTTAAATATTATTTCACTAACTTCGGTTATAGTTGCTCCTCCTAATGAAATTTTATCACATAACACATAATCTCTTCCTGATGTGTACGTTTGAGCTGTCGGTAAATATTGTCGGTCAGTTAAATTTCCTTTACTAGTTCCCCAGTCGTGAAAATAATGAGCGAATGTAATTCCTATAGTAGCCTTTTCCCGAGCATCACTTCCTCGAGGAGCCGAAACATCATCGGGATCTACTACTATTCTTCCTGAATTTTGAGCGACGCTGTCTATGAATGCTCCTTTTAATGATAACGAATCATTTTCGTAAAGGGTTATGTTTTGAGAAAGCGTATTCTCCCACGAAGCGGGGGCGTAATTAGTAGAAGAATTATCCTGTTCTCGTAATTCGATTATAGTTTGATTATCCATTATATATAATATATATTAGATATAATTAAATTAAAAAAAAATCTTAAAAAATTAAGCATAAGATACGACGAATGAACCATTTGAATTTATTTGTAAAGCCTTTCTACATTCAGCGTAAGCGTGAATATCGAGGGCATCGTGATCCGGAGCGGATGCTGTAGCGTTATTCATAGCGGTTCGAGTGTAATCGATAGAAAGTTGTCCTATCTTTTGATTAAGAGAACAACCGAAGAAGCCTCCCGCTCCTGTTAAGCCTCGCTGTTTTAAAGTAGCTGATTTAGGAGGGACTGCTCCTGAAAGGTTAGCCTGTGCTGTTCCGTCTTTATCAGCTCCTACACTTTCGAAAATAGCATAAGGGGGAACGTTAACCTTCCCCCACGCATCATAAGTAATCATCGCTTTCGTGGTAGGATGTTCTAATGGTTGAGGAAAGATATTCGCTCCGTTGATTTTTAACTGAATTTTCTCCTTATGAGGTACGAGGCTCCCGAAATCGCCGAAGCCCTGAACTTCATTAGTGTCTACGTATTTCGCTTTATCGCTAAAGGTTTTCATAAGAACAACTCGAGAAACGAATTTATCATCGAAAGCGTTTAACTGTTGAACTGTGTTA
>Ga0181418_1000733_pt1 | contig 10946 bp, 8 predicted proteins | sample 41SPOviralmetaG_FD_130143 | JGI IMG/M metagenome (GOLD analysis project Ga0181418, IMG submission 130143) | Marine viral communities from the oligotrophic San Pedro Time Series (SPOT) site, San Pedro Channel, CA, USA - 41 SPOT_SRF_2013-03-13 | ecosystem: Environmental > Aquatic > Marine > Strait...
AACGCCTGCGGCGGCAGGTGCCGCTGGAATACTTCAGCAAATGTATCAAGACGGTTGGTTGACCGGTTCCTTCGAAAACCAACATGCAGTTCCCCTTTCTACCCTGCAGCCACCTTGGGCTGATGGTGGCCCGGCCAACACAACACTGCTCCTTGGACCTGGCTTTACGCCGTCTGGTTCGCTCATGCGGGCAACCCTCGCACTCGCCGCAACCCCACTAAGTCAAGATGAACGAAGTGGCGGGAATGGAGGGCATGACTTGCATAATCCAAACGATGGGTGGGGTCGCTTGAATCTCAGTGAAGTGTTTAATCCGTCAAGTATCATGGATGGAGGAATTGTTTCACCTTTGGACGACGTGTGGGTTCACGACAGTTATCGCCTTACAAATTCCAACCCGATGGAGTGGATGGAAATTTACGGTGGGCAGCAAAGTAATCTCTCTGGGTTTTCAGAAGTTTCGTGGGACGGAACAGGAGCAGTTGGTCCATTTCTCAAGACCGGCGAGCGATTCCAACAACGTTTCTCTCCACTCGAAGATACCGATGTTGCCATTCGTTTGGCTTACCCTGCTCAACCCGAACCCTCAGTCGTTGACGATTTACAAATTCGGATAACATTCCCGGATGGTACCGTTGTCATTCCAGATCGTATTCACGCGGACGGAACTCCAACCGAATTCAATGGAACAGTAGCGAATTTTGATAATTTGGACTCGTTTCCAGGAAGCAATGAAACTACCTTAGGAATCAACCTTCCAAAGGAATTACTTGAGCAGCATTCATACTTCGATGTAGAGGTTGTCGCACGCTATGTTGCACCTGGTGGAGAGGCGGGGGCTGTCGGCCTCAATGGCGACCGCATTGGGTTCGGGTTGATTGTCCAAGGCGTAGACAGAGACGGGGAGGACCACCTCGATGGAGATGGGGACGGCGTGACAAACATGAACGACCTGTGTCCGAATGAAAATGCAATTGGAAACGATATTGATGAAGACGGGTGTCTTGATGATGACGATGGGGATGGAGTTGTAAACCCGTATGACGACTGCCCTGATATTGATGCATCAGGATATGATCTAAACAACGACGGGTGTATTGATGACTCCGATGGAGACGGTGTGCTGGATGATGAAGATGAATGCTACACAGAAGAAGATTCTTGGCCGGTTATGACAGATGGATGTTACCATCCTGACCAACCCCCTATCATCCACCTCATGAGCATCCCGGAAAACGGAACGGCTTGGGTTGACCTCTTCTCTATGGAATGGAGTGTGAGTGATCCGGATGGGGATGGTTATCGTTCCGGCGCCCAGCTGGTTTATTCAAACAATTCAAATTACAGCATCACGGACTGTCAATACCAACATACCACTAATCAAACCATGAAATGTATTTGGGAAAATCCAGCCGACCTCCCCTTACAGTATCTCGAGGATGGGTTTTTTGTTCTCCAAATTTTCGTTCAGACCACCAACAAATCTCCTGCAGCCTCTGATGAAATTCTTGTTGTCAATACTACAATGAACATCACCATTGAACGCTTAATCTTGGGTGAAAAAGCGGATACAGCGCCGGTCTTAATCGTTACAAAATCCTCTCCTCCATTAGTTCGGTGGGCGTTGATTGGAACATTGCTCGCTGCAATCACCAGTTTTTGGTGGTCAAAACGGCAACTGAGATACAAAGCGGAGGGGGAACTTTCGGCACCATTCGCCCAAACAGAAAAAGGTAGAGAGATTTTCCAAGAACAAGAAGAGTAAACAATGCACTGCTCTTCACTTCTAACTATGAGGGGTGTTGATTCCAACCCAATTTCACAAGGTGAACCTTGAAGGTTGGTGGCATACTCGGAGGTATGTCCGCAAGTCGGAAGGTGAACAAAAATGAGCGACCGCCTATATGTTGGAATTGACCTAGGAACCTACCAATCAACCATTGCTTCAAGCGCTGGGAAAATGCACACCATTGAGACCGTCGTTGGTCGTCCAAAGGACCCTGTTGCACGTAATTTCCTCGGACGCGATGTCCTGTTTGGTGATGACGCCCTCAAAAACAAGCTCGCTTGCAATCTTTACCGCCCAATGGCCGCCGGAGTTACACAAGACGATGAAGCCAATCTCGCAGCAGCAAAGGCATTCGTTTCCCACTTGCTTGAAACCGTTGACCCAGAAGAATTCGACGAAGTTCTTGGAGTCATCTGCTCCCCAAGCCACGTTTCCTTTACCGACAAATCCAACCTCGTAGCAACTCTACGAGGACAAGTTAACGCCATTATGGTCGTTACCGAGCCTTTTGCAACTGCATATGGAATTGATGAAATCGCAGGTTCAATCGTTGTTGACATCGGCGCTGGAACAACTGACATCGCTCGTGTCTACGGAACTTTCCCAACTGACGAAGACCAAGTCACCATCACTGAAGCCGGAGACTGGTTGGACTTGGAACTCATGACTCTTATTCGCAAGAAGTACACAGGAGCTCAAGTCACCAAAGACATGGTCCGAAAGTGGAAGGAAGCATCCTCCTACGTTGGTGGCGATGTCCGTGAAGTTACCGTTGAACTCTCTGTTGACGGAAAGCGACAAGTTGTTGACATTGGTGATTTGATCCAAGAAGCGTGTGAACTCATTATCCCAAAGATTGGGAATGCTATCAAGCGTAACGTTGCGGGCGCAGACCCTGAATACCAACCAATTCTCCGAAACAACATCATCCTCTCTGGCGGAGGCTCCCTCATCGATGGATGTGCTGAGCGAATCGCTGCAGAAATCTCTGATATTGGAGATGTTCGTGTCTGGTGTGTTGAAGACCCAATCAACTCAGTGGCTGCTGGTGCTTTGAAACTCGCCAGTGAAATGCCTGATGACATGTATACCTCCATCAACTGATTCGGCACTCTTCAAAGGGTCTCAAATCAGCACTGCTTAGCCCTGTCGTGGCGGGAAGGTTCAAGTGTGGTTAATACGCGATGAGCAACCGTATGACGGTAGATGCTTCATCTCCTGGTGGAATTCGTCGGGTTGGAACCTCGACCAACGATGAGCGAGCAGCCCTTGAGGGAATGCTGAAAGGGTATCCGATTGAGCAACTCGTTGACGAGGTACTCATCGCTTGGGATGAGCTCGCAAAACGAAACGATGAACTCGTTACTGTCAAGCAGCGTCTACGTGTGGTAGAATTGGATTTGGCCGAGCGCCACGACCAGGTTGCACCTGAACTTGCCAAACTAGCTGAATCAGAACAGGCGTTGCGGGAAGCAGATGCGAAAATCATTCACATTGAACGCGTACTAGCGGACACAAAGGCTGAATTATCATCTCAACAATCTTCTCTTTCCCAACAAGAACGGTCTTCAATGGAAGATGAAGTATCTCAATTACGAGACCTCACCACCCAGCAAGACGAGGTTATCGGTGAAATGGAAGGACGCATTTCGCAAATGGTTGAAGCACTTGAGCGAGCCGCTGATGCTGGTTTAACATCTGTTACGGCTGAAGAAGTTCGCTTGCTAAAGAATCAGGTCGACGAGAAGAAGCGCCAACTCGAAGTTGAGAAGGCTGCTGCCGAAGAACTTGAGGAAGAGCGCCAACGATTGAGAGATATTGCCGACCGTCTTCGTGGACTCTTGGATGCGCGTGACCGCCGTCTAGGAGAACTTGAGGAGCAATTGGAGCGCGTCATGCAGGGCCCACGCTCCGTTTCCGCAGAACACGATTACCTCGTTGAGCAAATTGAAGAACTCAAGCGTCGCCTTCTTGAACGTAATCGGGAATATGAATCATTGCGCCGACGAGAACGACGCCTTCACAACGATGTGTTTGAGCGTGATGAGCGTTTGCAACAGATTACACTCACCATGACCGATCTCGAATCCGCACTCCAAGACCGGACTGCTGAATTGCGTGAATTAGAAGACCAGCGCAGTTCAATGGAGCATGAATTACATTCTGCGCGACGAAGCGAACGCACCCGTGAAGTTGTTGGACGGGTCTTTGCAGATTCACTCTCCCTTGTGCGAAGTCATGAAAGCCGCGAATTAAAGCGAGAACTCTATGCAAATGCACCTGACGTTGAGCGTACTATTGAAGCGCCTTCTACCGAAGATATGACTCGGCTGGCAGAAGGAAGTGAATTGGAGCTCAACACGAAGGAAACGGTTCTTGAGAAAGGCATGGATGTTGAGGGAGTAAGGCCTCCATCTCCTGGTGGAACCGGAGATCCTGTTCTCTTTGATGAAGAAAACGAATGAATCCTTCAGTTGCTTGAACAAGCACCGACCAGACTTTGGAGACGATTACGGAGTTCTTCTATTGATGCCGCATCTTCGGTAACGGTACCTGTAACGACCCAGTCCGCACCAGCTTCAATCGCAGCCTCAACATCAGAAGAAGTTCGTAAACCACCACCTACAATCAGTGTTAGCCCTTCAACCTCTTTTGCTTTCTTAATCAAATCGATGTGAACGGGTGAACTTGCTCCGCTTCCTGCCTCTAAGTATAACAGAGAAAATCCGTACATTTTAGCGCAGAGGGCGTAAGCGTGAACCAATTCAACATCCGTAGGTTGAAGCAACTCCGCAGCACCAACTTCGCCAACACGACCGCCTGGGGCGCAGACGACATATCCTGTTGGTAGGGCTTCAACACCAAACTTCTCCAAGTATGGAGCGCCTCGAATTTGTTCTCCAACCAAAAATTCTCGTTTTGTTGAATTCATGAGCATCATAAATGTGATTGCGTCCGCAGCAGGAGACAGGGCATGAGCGCCCCCTGGAAACAGAACTACGGGGATATCCCACTGAGATTCATCGCCTTCGGGGTCTTGGCTGGATGCGAACATTCTCAACTCAAAGGCTTCTTGGATGGCTTGACACGTTGAATGGACAATGTTGTCGGGTGTGTCGGTTGATCCTCCAACGAAAACCATTTTGGAACCGGATTCTACAGCAACCATTGCCCTTTGGGCTGCTATATCGGGGCTTTGCTTTGCTGGATCAATAAGCGTGATGTGGCGAGCGGCGTGATTGCCTCTGCGCACTTTTTCCAAAACTGTGGTCTCTCCGACGTGCATGGCCCTCGGTTCACCGTCACGGCGGGCAGGGCATAGGACTTACGCTAGCAAGCGATTTCAACGGGAGGCTTCTCAAAGCCCCCCATCGTCCCAAGAACATGAGCGAGAGTGGGCCGTTTCGGCGATTGCTAACTTACATGAGTCCTCACAGGGCAACTATTCGGCTTGCTTCGTTCTGCTCGATATTCAACAAAATATGGGACCTCGCACCCCCGCTGTTGATTGGATTAGCGGTCGATGTTGTTGTTCTCAAGGAAGATTCCCTGCTTGCGTCATATGGTTTGGTTGACCCTTGGCACCAACTTATTCTCCTTTCTGTGCTTACTTTTCTCATATGGGGCCTTGAATCTCTTTTCGAATATTTTTATGGCATCTTGTGGAGGAACTTGGCCCAAACAGTCCAACATGAACTACGGCTTGATACCTTTGACCATGTCCAACAACAGGGCATGGGATGGTTTGATGAGCGACAGAAAGGAGACATTCTCGCTATTCTCAACGATGACATCAACCAGCTTGAACGGTTTTTGGACAAGGGTGCAAATGATTTGCTTCAGGTGAGTACCACCGTACTGGTTGTTGGAGCCGTTTTCTTGATGATTTCATGGGAAGTTGCCCTTTTCGCTGTGCTTCCGATCCCCCTCATCGTATGGGGTTCGTTCCGGTATCAGCGCAGTCTTGAGCCAAGATATGCAAAGGTGAGAAGCACCGCAGGAAAGATGAATGCACTTCTTGAAAACGACTTATCGGGAATGTCAACCATCCAGTCCTTTACCGCTGAAGAGCGCGAAATGAAGCGTGTTGAAGCGTTGAGTAACGAATACCGAGACGCCAACCGAGAAGCTATTCGCTTGTCTGCAGCATTTACACCACTTATTCGGATGGCCATCCTTTGTGGATTTACTGCCACACTACTGCTTGGAGGTTGGATGGCCCTTGAAGGCACACTTGCCATCGGCGCATACTCCGTTCTGGTATTCATGACGCAGCGACTTCTTTGGCCTCTTACTCGGCTGGGTGAAACCTTCGACCTTTACCAGCGAGCTATGGCTTCTTCCACTCGCGTATTGGACGTGCTCACCTCGCCTACAGAAGTCAAGCAAGGCGTATATGAACCTGAATTAAAGGACATAGCAACTTCAAACATCGTTCTTAATGACGTAACCTTTGCTTATCCTGAGCGTGACAATGTTTTCTCCAATCTTAATCTGGAATTGGAAGCAGGGCATACAACTGGTGTTGTTGGCTCTACAGGCGCTGGAAAAACAACGCTAGTTCGGCTCTTACTGCGCTTTGCTGAGCCCACATCCGGGGAGATAACATGGTCGGGGGCGCCCATCCCAGATTGGAGGTTAAGCCATTTACGCTCGTCAATTGCAATGGTTGACCAACACATCACGCTATTTCCAACGACCATAATGGAAAACATTCGATATGGGAATCCCGACTGCACTGATGATGAAGTCAAAGAGGCTGCTGCTACTGCGGAAGCAACCGGATTTATTGGGGAACTGCCTGACGGGTGGGATACCATGGTCGGGGAAGGTGGTCATCGGCTTTCTGGCGGTCAGCGTCAACGGCTTGCAATCGCTCGTGCTGTTCTCAAAGACGCCCCGCTGTTAGTCTTGGACGAAGCCACCTCCGCCGTGGATAACGAAACTGAAGCCGCACTCCAGCGTTCAATTGGCCGGATTTCAAAGGACAGGACAACGGTCATCATAGCCCACCGACTTTCTACAGTACGAAATGCGCATCGAATCTTGGTTTTTGAAAATGGAAAGGTCATTGAAGATGGAAGTCATGATGAGTTGGTTCAACTGAAAGGAACCTATGCTCGCCTCTGGGACGTGCAGACTGGAATTTCATCACCTTCCGTTCAATGAAAACAGCGTATAGCGGTCGGTTTTGCCTTTTTTTGCCGTAGTAAGAAAAAAACATCACTTTATATCCGCGATAACGCCGAGAACGCACTGAGAACCATGATAAAAGATAAGTTTTCTAAGACCACAAGCCTGCTGTTAATCGGAACTATTGCCCTTGCGATGGCCGGAACGGTCAGCGCAGCGGACATCATTGACCCAGCCAAGGAATACAAAAATGACACCATGGGTCTCATCACGTTCTTCCTGTTCTTCGTAGGTTACATCTCAATGGGTGCAGCCTTCGTCTTCTTCATGAGTGAGCGTAGTAACGTAGCCCCTGAATACCGAACAACAATGACCATCTCGGCATTGATTGTTGGTATCGCTGCATTCCACTATTATTACATGCGAGGCGTTTACACCGACCTGGGTACCGTCTCGATTGAGTACCGTTACATGGATTGGATCATTACAGTTCCATTGATGGCTTTGAAGTTCCCTTCCCTGGTTGGTAAGGATGCCATTACCGACGAGAAGTTCCTCGGTATGGGCTTTACCGGCATTTGTTTCACTGGTGCACTCATCATGATTGGATTTGGATACCTCGGTGAATCGGGTGTCATTTCAGGAATCGCAGGACTCGTGCTCGGTGGTGTTGGATGGGCAATGATTATCGTTGCTACAGGCACTCCATGGACATCCGGAAAGGGAGTCGACAACTCGAAAATCAAGCCAGAACTCTTGTGGAGCGCTAACGCACTTCGCTGGTTCATCGTAGTAGGATGGGTCATCTACCCCTTCGGGTACATGTTCAACCCAGCCGTCAATATGATTGACGCCGGAACAAGCGGTGAAGAAGCTATGGCAATTGCCTACAACATTGCAGACATCATCAACAAGATCGGATTCGGTATTGTCGCATGGATTGGTGCAAAGAAAGCAACCGAAGCAATAGCAGCCTGAACATAATCAACATGTCCCCCCAACGAGGCGGGGCGGCTTAGGCCGTCCCGTTTCACGGTGACAGTTTGATTGGGCTTCAACTGCAGCAACGGATGTTGCTAAGACAGCGCCTGAGTAGACACGTGTCCACGGTAACAATAACGCCAATCGAAAGTGAGGGTTCAAAATTCCAACCTTTCCGCACCAGGTAGGGCGAGAGAATGGGCAAGCACTCGATGGAGCAGTGAGTCAAAGGATGTCCTCGGCATAACCAGCTCCATGTTTTGTGTTGTACGTATCGCTACACAGCCGGATGATTGAGAGAATACTCATGAACGGCAAGGATATGAGTAAGGCTCGTAAAGCACCAACTGCTTTGCAAACTCGCTTGCCCTGACGATCAACGCCCCACTTAGAATGCCCCTTGCCAACAGCGGCAAACATGCCGTGGTTGGACAGTTGCGAACTCGCTCAATGAACCGTTTGTCGTCATTCCGTTTCGTTTAAACTGACAGATGACGCGCCTTCAGATGCTCCAGCAGAGAGCCTCATGAGGTGCTCCAATGTTGCCTTCGGTGCTGTTCTGTACCATATTGACCCGACAACGATCCACACCAAGGTATACGCAAGTACCACGGTCGACGACTGTGAAAGTGACCAAGTGTCGACGTCGTGGAAAAGTGCAAGTGGAACAAAATGGGCTACATAGACTGTGAGAGATACTCGCCCTGTCTGAGCAAGCAATTTTGCTTGAGAAAGAAAACGTAGTGAGGTGCTCCATAAGAGGAGGACGCCCGTCATTGCCGCAACGAGAAATGGTGCATTCGATGGGAAGAACGTCAGTATAGCGTCTCCAGATGGAAGCGCCCAGGCTTGTTGAGTTGACACTGAATACGCAAGGGTAAGACTTGAGAAGATCAAACCAAAGGTGATGAACCCAGCGTAAAAAGAAGTAAGACTCTGTCGATCTATCAGCTGTAAAAGACCCCCCAATGAGGCAAAGAGCACCCATGGAAAGAGAGGATAAGTCCCTGTTAACAGTAAATGGCTCACGGCAGTCGGGATGTCTTGTGTCTGCACACGAATACTCCAGATGCTTTCACCTTGAAGTTGAGGAAAGAAGAGGATGAGTAAGCAGCATAGTGCAAAAAAGGAAAGAAAGGATATGGCTGGGCTTTTGAAAGCAGTAAGTGGCCACGCCCAAAATGGCTTCAAGAGTACGAGAAGTCCCATCAAAGAGAGTACTCCTGGAGTAAACGGTTCAAATAAATGCGGAGCACTGATATTGACAAGGAATTGACAGAAAAACAAAAACGACGCCCTTGCCAAACTTTGGCGAGAAGAAAGATCTGCTTTCATGAGCCCCCAACCTAAGAGAGTCACGAACAACGGTGCTGCCAAGCCTCCAAGGCCAGATACGATGTAGGCTAGGGGAGTGATTTGGGATGAAGTAAGCGGATTCCAGGTAGCTGCTGCGTGAACCATGACCATCAAGGCCACTGCAACGCCTCGTAATGCATCAATGTGGAGTTGGCGGCCTTCAGCCTCCATCCTACTCACCTGTTGGAACGAACATGTTCTACCGCGTTGCGGAAGAGTTGCAACCCTTCGCCTTCCCATCCATCCATTGCACCTGCACCATGTGGTTGGGCTCCGTCTCGGGTATGATGCGGATGGAGCCATTGTGCGTAAATTGCCTCGGGGTGAGGCATTAATCCAAAGACCAATCCTGTAGAGTCGCAAATTCCTGCAATGTTTCGCATGCTTCCGTTCGGACTCAACGGATAAGGAAGTTGAACATCAGTTCGACCTTTTCCGACCGGAGTATCTGGATCTACATAACGCACAGTGAGTTGGTTTGATGATGCCAAACGGTCCAAATCCTCGGAAGACGGCATGATGTATTTTCCTTCACCGTGCCGAACAGGGCATTCCATTCGGGTCATTCCTTTGGTCCAGATGCATGGGCTTTCAGGGTCAAACTCTAGCGTGACCCAGCGGTCTTCGTATCGGCCACTGTCGTTCAAACCAAGACTTCCTCGTTGAATAAAGTCCGGAGATGCGCTTCCCTCTGGCCCGGGAAGCAATCCTGTCTTAACAAGAACTTGAAACCCATTGCATATTCCAATAATCGGTTTACCTGCCTCAACGAAGGCCTGAAGAGCGTCTCGCATTGCATAACGCATCCGGTTACCCATCAATCGCCCGCTTCCAAGATGGTCTCCAAAAGAAAAACCTCCGGGAACTGCTAGAATATCGTATGTTTCCAACGCTGCATCGCCATCAATAAACCGATTCACATGAATTCGGTCGGCAGTAGCCCCAACCAACTCGAAGACAGCCTTCGTTTCATGGTCACAATTGATTCCGAAACCAAAGAGAACTGCTACCTTTGGCTGCATCAAGCAACACCTCCAGTCATATCGAGTGTGCCCTTCCAAGCCTCGGCCATTCGTTCAACGTCAGACTTCAGAAGATGGTCTTCTCCATCAGTGATGATGAGGTCAGGGGCATCGGTTACAGTGCCCAGAATTGTCGTTGGGTGTCCTTTCATCAGTGCAAGGAAGTCGCTTTCATTTGCTTCGGGAACAGCGACTATGATGCGTCCAAGAGATTCGCCCCAAAGACGACCCCAAACATCTCCAGTTCCAGTTCCGTCAATGTCAACTTCTGCTCCAATTCGCCCACCAATACACATCTCTGCAAGAGCGACGGCAATTCCACCTTCGCTACAGTCGTGAGCCGTTTTGACAAAGCCTTTGTGAATCGCTGCAGACAGTTGGCGGTACGTGTTGAGATTGGATGCTGGGTCAAGAAGTTGGGGCACTTCACCACCGATACCTGCCGCTTCGCCGCGCTCGTTCAACATGTAAGCGATCTCGCTTGCACCCAACTCTTGGTGGGATGTTCCAACCAGATAGATGCGATCTCCTGCTCGCTTGAAGTCGCTTGTGGCTGAGAAACGAACGTCGGGGTGGTCGCCGAAGAGGGAAAAGAGAAGGGTTGGCGGAATTGATATCTTATCTGGGCCTGAACCGTAATCGTTCTTCATAGAATCTTTACCGCT
>Ga0181418_1000735_pt1 | contig 10925 bp, 7 predicted proteins | sample 41SPOviralmetaG_FD_130143 | JGI IMG/M metagenome (GOLD analysis project Ga0181418, IMG submission 130143) | Marine viral communities from the oligotrophic San Pedro Time Series (SPOT) site, San Pedro Channel, CA, USA - 41 SPOT_SRF_2013-03-13 | ecosystem: Environmental > Aquatic > Marine > Strait...
CAGGTATCAGATGGTCAATGATAAACTAGAAGGTTTAGACAAAAGAATGTGGCGAATAGAAGCTATGTCTATGGTGGGAACTTTAGGTGTGGTAGCTTTAGTTGTCGCAATAGTAATGAAGTAAGGATAGAGTATGGCAGTAGATTTAGAAACTAAAACCGAAGACTTAGCAGGAAAATTAGGAACTGCAGAAACTACGGTAACACCTGTTACTCAGGGAGTTCAAGAAAACGAATTGCTAGGAACTCAGGGTCAGACATTATCAGAAACAGATGTGCCATCTGTAACCCCTAAAACTTTAGACCCAACCACAGTGGCAAAAGTGGATAAGCCAACAGCAACTACAAACTTAGGGCAAATAACAGACCCTGTTGCAAGTGCTACAGCTACTTTAGAAGGGCAAACATTTACAGGTGCTACCTCTGACTTTAGTGCATCTGATTTAATTGATTTAGATGATATATCTAATGCAACTTTATCTTCAGGTGCAATAGCAAGTCCTGCACAAGAAGCCTTAGATGAAAAAGCTACCGTAAAGTATCAACTAGAATCTTTATTGGGTGGTATAGAAGATGGAGAACCACTACCTGCTTGGGCATCTCCTGCGGCTAGAAAAGTCACAGCAATAATGCAACAAAGAGGGTTAGGTTCATCCAGTATGGCGGCCGCTGCTTTGACACAAGCTGTTATGGAATCAGGTATATCTATTGCGGCTAGAGATGCAGGTGCGTATGGTAACATACAACTTAAAAACTTAGATAATAGGCAACAAGCAGCCTTGCAAAATGCTTTACAAATTGCTACACTAGATAGACAGAACGCTGATGCGAGAACTAAAGGTGCAATAAGTAATGCTCAAGCACTTCTGTCCATAGATATAAAAGAACTTGATGCTCAACAACAATCTAATGCTATTAAATACAACGCACTAGCTCAATCAGCCTTGACAGAAGCTGCGGCTGAAAATGCTAGACAACAATTCAATGCAAAGAATGAACTTCAGGTAGAAGAATATTTTGCAGAGTTAGGTGTTCAGGTAGACACAGCTAACATAAATAGAGATGTTGCAATTAAACAAAATAACATAAATCAAGAAAACTCTTTTGCAGAATTTAACGCTAGCATGAAAGATCAACGTGAAAAGTTTAATGCTAATATGAGAAATATAATTGATCAATCTAACACTAAATGGCGTAGAGAAATAAACACAGCAAATACTGCAGTACAGAATGAAACTAACAGAATAAATGCACAGTTGATGTACAACATGAGTTCTACTGCAATGAATGACTTGTGGCAAAAGTACAGAGACAATGCTACTTTTAATTTTACAGCATCTGAATCAGAGTTACAAAGAAAACATGAGCAGGTAATTCAAGCGTTAGAAGCTGCGGCTAATGCTGATGCTTATTCTGCCGCCAATAAAACAACGTTAGCATCAAACATCATTAAAGTTATAGGAGCTTGGTAAATGCGATTTATAGATAGTGTTCTTACAGTTCTTTCTGTAGTTAAAAAGGGAGCAGAAATTGTAAATGAACTTAGTGAAAAAGATGAAAGTTTAGGATTTGCTCAACCTAAAAGAGTTGATTTAAGCTCTAATCTAACTGCGGCCAAAGCACCTTTGAGAGAAATGCAAAAGCCTGTAGGTATGGGGTTACCTAATATGGAAACAGCCTACCGATATTTTTCAAATAATCTTTCGAGAGATACTAATCTTAGAATAGTACAAGGTGAAAACTACGTTGCTAGAAAAAGAAAATCTACTCCTGCTACAATGACTGTGGCAGCAGATGCAAAAGTTAAAGGCTTTACAGCATCGTATAAAACAACTGGTGTACCAACAGCGTAAGGTAACATAATGGATCAAATACAAACACAAACTAATGTAAGGTCTGGGTCTATAGAAGCAAAAGACCCTTTTGCACAATCTATTCCCGGAACATCACTTACAACTGACAATAAAAAATGGGCATGGGGTAATCCTCCTGAGAACTCTGATCCCGAAGTTGTACTACAAGAAGCAACAGACAGACTGGATGATCCTAGATTTAGAGAAGACATGATGAAGCTATTGTTAGCAGGAGTCTCAATAGAACATATAGTAGAGACGTGGGTCATTGATGGATTTGAAAGTGGTAAGTTTAGCTTAGATGTAGGTATGCTAACAAAAGGTCCTTTGGGAGTTTACATAGCTTATGTAGCCGAACAAGAAGATGTTCCTTACAGAATGTTTGAAAAAGAGGATGGTGGCAGGAATGATAATCGTGTTGATGATGAGTCTTTCTTTATGCTTATGAAGGATAATAATCCTACTATGTTTGAGACTTTGAGAGAAGGACTAAACAGCACTTTAAGAAAAGGAAAATAAATGAGTATTTTTAGTGATATGCTAAGTGGCAAAGACCCTATAGGGTTTGGTCTTTTAAATGGTAGCATGGAAGTTTTTGTAGCAGGTAGAACTGCAGAGAAGAAACAAGCAAGAGAAGCCGCTAAAAAAGCAGCAGAAATAAAAGAAGCTAATCAAAAAACTTTTGTAGATACAATAAAGAATAGTCAAGAACTTTCTTCAATAGCATTAACTAGTCCACATTTTAAAAATAGGATGACAAATTTAGCTAAGACAAATCCAGATTTGTACAACGCTGTAGCAATTAAATCTTTAGGTGCAAGAGAAGTCACACCTTACAATGAAAAAATTATAACACAGGCTTCTGGAAATTCAACATTTGCAGCAAATTTTATAGCTAGTAATGGTGATTACTTAAAACAAAACCCTAACCTTGCTAGAATTTTAAAAACGACTGCAGCTTCTCCTACTTTAACTGAAGGACAAAACAGAATACTATCATCTGTTAAAACTAAACAAGACGCTATAAACTTAAGAGATAGTTATTTTCCTGTAATAAAAACTAAAGAATCATTTAAAGGACCTTTAAGTGTTACAATAGATGGGGGAAGACCTGTTGATACTAAAACAGGAGAAGAAATTACAGGAGACTTAACAGAGTACAGGGATGGCAACCCAACAAAAAACTCTTTATTCTGGGTATTAAATGCAAGAGCAGAGCAGGAAGATGAGTTTGAAGGTTTATCCGATACAAATATAAACACTATGAAAGCTACAATAGAAGCAGCCGAAAAACAAACTCCCGGATCAGCCATTATAGTAGCTAACAATATGATAAAAAGAATAGACCCTAAAGATGTTAAATCAAAATTCTTTCTTGAGTCTTTTAAAGTTGCGTTTGGAAAAAAAGAAAATTCTACATTAACAGTAAGTCAAATACTTGAAAAAGCTGTGACTATGACTTCCGATGATATTAAAGATGACACCACTAGAGGTATGTTTGCAAAAGAAATACTAAACACTACCGAAATTAAAAACTTGGCAGGTGGTGATCTTAACGCAATGTTAAATTCTACCGATAAAAAAGAACAAAAAAATGCTATGAATATTTTTGCTCTTAAGTCGTTGGCTAATACAGTAGATAAAGTTGCAAAGGGTCAAGGCAAATCAGGAATAACCTACGGTAACGTTACTCTATTTCCTGCAAAGATAACTGAGATAGGAAAAAATAGAACCACAGCAGATGCTTTTTTATCAAGAATGAATAACTTAAACATAAAGTACAACGGTAAAGCAGTAGACATTCAAGGTTTTTTAGCAGCATTACCTGAACAAGAAAAAGCTATGCTTATATCCGACATAACATCAACTATGAAAAATCACAATACTTTAGTTACAGAGGAGAAGGTAACTGATAATGGGGCAAAGTTTCAAGAAAGACCAGATGACTATAGACTAAGTTTTCCTGAATTATATAAAATACCAGAAATAAAAGCGTTTATACACGGACCACGTTTAGGTCAACCCCCAGAAGGATTTAGCCTTGAGAATAATAATCTAGCAGGTACTCAAACAAGTGATGGAACAGACACAGGAAACCCTCTTCCTGCTAATCAATTTAAATTAAAGAATCAAGATATTGTCACGGTACAACCTGAAGTTATAGAATTTGCAAATGCAAAAGGGTTTAGTAAAGTTTCTGATATGTTAAAAGATGATGGGTACTTTGAAGCACTGTCGGGATCAGGTGGGTTCAGAGCTAATATGAATGGTGTGGTAGAGGGCAATAACAAAATATTTAAAGCTAGTAACGCTATTATTAAACAAGTTCCTAACATTGCAAATTTTGTTAACCTAAGACAAAAAGACTTTGCAGCTGTAGCTCGTACTATTATCAATCAAAATATCGATGGTGATGCTGATATATTTCAAGTAATATCAACTTTGATGAGTGATGATTTTAGTATACAAAAACAAGCTGGAAAGTTAGGCTACTCTCAAGAACAAATTGATACTGCTGTGCAAAGATTGAGTAAAGGTCAATTAAATGCAGAAGATTTAACAAAACAAAATAATAACCTAAATGATTACATTGGTACTTTAAATAATGCCATTAATAACATAGGCGTACAAGGAGACAGAAACAATGCTGCAGTAGCAGTAGATAATTTTATAACTGATATAGTTAGATCAGAAACAGGTCTTCTGAAAGCAACAGGAAGTTATATATTAGAATCATTCGGGGATAGTTTTGAAAGTGGACAAGGCTCATTAGTAATGGCTAGTATGAACTCTGCATATGATACCCTGTCAAAAGATAGAAGAATTAGTAGTGCAACGTTAGCATCTAATTTAATAACAATAGCATACCAAAGAGCAAAGACTCTCGATCCTAACGGTAGGATATCAGATAGAGATTTTAAAGCAGCTTTAGAAAGTATTACGTCTTCGTTTTTTGCAAGTAACCAAATTACAAAAGCTTTATTGATGGGATTTAAAAATGATGCTGAAGCACAGCTAACAATAAACGAGAATTTGTTAGAGGTGTTTACAAACACATCAACAGATAATAGCACAGCTTTATTAAAAAAGAATATTCGTGCTATACGTGCAGTTCCTGCTTTTAAAAGAGTAAGACAAATGATTAGTTCTATAAATAGCGTCAGAGAATACAAAAATAGATACGCAGAAGTTGGTAGACTACCTAGTGGTTACTCCCTTGATATAGTGGCGAGCCATAATCCAGATCAGCTAGATATATCTAACAATTTACAAATATATCAAGTGGTGCGAAGAACAAATACAAGAGACCCTATAGCTATAGGTCTGCCTGTGTATACAGATAAATATGGAAAAATGTTAACATCTAAGGAATTAGCAGAGAGAGGTTTTAGACCGTAATGGCAACAGTTGTAGATTATCTAGGAGCAGGTCCTGAAGTTTTACAGAGTGATATTGTATCTAACAGGTTTCCCGGTAGCAGTGATGGCGATCCTAAAAGAAGTATAATAGATTTTCAAGCAGAAGAAGCAGGTAGCGTTGAACTTAACCCTAGAGAAGTGCAGGAAGATGTTTTTAAAAAAGCTTTGAATAAAGAAGTTGATGTTAATTCTTTTTTTCAAGGCCCTAACAAAATAGACTCTACTATAATTCAAAACGCTATAAGTGCCAACGAAGCCTTGAACCTTGCTGCTACAACTAATCAAGTTCTTCCTAATGCACAACAGTTGAATGAGCAAGTTAATCTTTTTAAAAGACGTTATGATAGGTCCGTACCTACTAGTGATAAGTTGTATGAGGGAGTTCAGGAAACAGGTTCGTTTCCTATAAACGTTGCTACAGGTCAAGTAATAATGCCTGAGTCTATTACTGCAGGTGATCAAAACACATTTATGAAGAATGTGTTCCCAAACAACAAGACTGTCCTTGAAGATAAAGCTAAGGTTGAAGGTAAATTTATGGAGTGGTCTTCTACTCAACCTGAAGCACCTGCAGACCCAAAGATACTTAAGGCAATAGCTAGAAGATTTAACCCAACTTTGGGAGGTAATCTCGCTAGGAGAACCTACGAAACTGTTGGGTTTTTAAAAGAGGGTCTTGCCTTTTATCTTCCTGAGTTAGTTGAGGGAACTGCTAAAATGTTGTTGCCCGATTCTATTTTTGACGAACCTAGAGATACATTTTTTTCTGACAAAATGGAAAAAGAATTAGCACAGTTTAGAAAAGATGGTGCGTTTGGTCTTTCACAGTTGTTACCTGACACAGACAGACATAGAATAATTAACGATCTAATACGTGATGATATTAGGAAAACTATGACTCCTGAAGAATTTGAACAAAGAGGTTATAATGAAAAAATAACCGTTGACGGAATGGAAGTATTTAAAAAGAATTTTGTAACTCCTAAATTTGCTAGTCAAGTGTTTGAATATGCAATAGATGAAATGGGATTTTTTGAGCAAGTAGCTACCTTTATAGCAGAAGGAGCAGTAGCATTTAAAGCTTTAACTGCTCCTGTTATTTTAGGAAAAAGAATATCAGACGGTATAAATGGTACACAAAGAATATTGCACAAAAGAAAATACGGTTCATCAAATGTGCCTTTTGTAAAAGATACAATAAACAGTCAAGTGGCAAGATCAAAGTCGTATGCTCTTACTCATGGCATAAGTGTAAAAGATGCGGCAAAAGAAATAGCTTTAATGAATACTAATGAAGGCAGGCTTGCTAAATTTTCTGCTAACAGGATAGCTAATATTGTAAATAAAAGATTTAATTATGAATCTGTTAAAGACAAAATTAAAACTATACAGACTCAAATAGATGAAAAGGGAAGACTTCTTACACAAGCACGTTTGTCTAATAATCCTACTTACGCAAATAAATTAGCCGATGAATTATCTATATTAAAAAATAATAGAAACTACCAGATGTATAAAGTAGCAGGCACAAATGCGTTACTTGTGGGTCTTAACCCTAGACAAGACTTAACTATAGGTATGGTGCAAGCTTCTGGGAGAAATTTGTTTGCAAGTTCAGACGGAACAAGAGATGGTTCTATGGGCGAAGGTTTAGCTGTCGCAGGCTATTTATTATTTGGTGGAGTTAAAAAATTCTATAACTATCAATCAGGAATTAAAATACCACTTGCTGAAGACTTTGTACAGAATAAAGCTTTTCAGGCTAAAATAGGAATAGAAAATATTGCTAACGTGTTATTACTTGGTTACGGAAAAGGTATGCTAGTTAACCCAGATTTAAGAAGTTTAAATAACTTAAAGGGTAAGCTAAACATAACCACTACAGGTATAAGAACTATTGATGAGTTTACAAAGAACGCTTTAGGTTTACCCAAAGTACAATCTGACATGATAATAAAAAATTTGATGGAGTCTGTTCAAGACATACATCTTATGACTAAAGATATACCTGATCAGTTTAGAAAAGGCATACAGGATAAACTGGTTCTAAGTCTAGCAGACTCAGCAGGGGTAAGTGTTTTTCATGGGATATCACAGTTCTTAAACTTAGAACAACTTGGATATAAAAAAAGAGACATTCTTAAATTTAGTAAAAGTGTTAAGAAAGCTATGGATGTTCAAGATTTCGGTGAAGAGAGAATTAAGAATTTTTCTGCTCTTGCTGATGGTCTCAAGGCACAGATACTTGAACTAGAAAATTCAGCAACAGTTGCACCTGAAGTTATATCTAGATTAAAAACAGTATCTCGTCAGTACGAAGACACTGCTAAAAATCAACAATTAATCTTTAACAAGTCTGTACAAGCAGACATTGTTGAAATTGATAATTTTCTTACGGAGTTAGCAAACCCTCAGAATGGTGATATACTTAATGCGTGGACTTCAAGAACTGGTCTTGACAACGGTTTAGCTAAACTATTTGAACTTAGAAATAAAGCAGAAACATATCTAACAGGGCAACTTGCTAGTGGAAATAATGTAGGAGTCATATACGAAGCAAAAGATAAACTTGTAAATTTAGCAGGGAATCTTGTAGATGCTGTTATACAAAGTAACAAAAGATTAAAACTTACTTCTAACCAAGTTTCATCCATAGACAATTCAAATAAATCTATAAAAGCATTGGTAACAATAATAAAAGAAGTGTCTAATTCTAAAGTTCAAACTGCCTACAGTAAGATAGACCCCTCACAGTCAATTGATTTTGTAAACACGGGTGATAATATAATTACTATGTTTCAAGATTTTGCGACGGGGTATGGTTCAGATATATCTAAGATGACTAACATTAATACATCTCCCTTGTTAGGAAATTCAGCAGGAAGACAATTATTAAGTAATTTAGAAAATGGGTCAAAGCGTGGTCTTATGAGAGTATTTAATGATTCTGATATTCTTGATATAATGAATAAACAATTAAATAAAGACGATACTCCGTTTGAATCGGGCGATGATCTTTACAAATATTTTAAAGATGAAGCACAATCAAATCCTGCAATTAGAAATCAATATGGCTTGAGTGAAAATGATACCATGAGTAATTTTCAAATGTTACAATACATGGTGCAGAATGATCAACTAGCTTTTAACGCTGACGATTTTGGATTTTTAGCATCACCTTTAGAATTTGAAAAACTAAGACAATCATTTCAAGTATTTGCAAAAAACAACAACCCTACTTTAAGTTCGTTAGGTGTACGTATGGTTGCTTTGATTGATCAGGACTTTAAACTTTGGGGTAGCACAGTAGATGCAGTTACTTTTAATGATGTTGTCAGAGCAAGAAACGTAGCAAGACTTGAAAAACAAAGGTTCGATAAGAATACTATAGGTGATCAGATAGATCAAGTTGCAGGTGGTAGTCCTATTAAATTTTTAGGGGTTGATGGTAAAGAAACAACAATAACTAAAAGTAATATAAATAAAATATTTGACCCTATGATAAGTGCAATCATTAAACCTAGCGATACAACTAGAGCATTTGTAGATAATGAAATGCAAAGATTTATAGCTACATTTGCATCAAGGTCTGAAACATTACCAGAAAATGTGTTGGTAAAAGGTGCAGACGGTAAACTTCAAGACCCATCAAACGAACAAATAAGTGCTATGGTAAAACCTGTATTTGATTTAACTAAAAAAGATGGTCAAGTAGGCTTGGCGGCTTTAAGTGAAACGTTAGAGTCTTTAATGTATAGCAAATTTGTATCAACTAAAGGTATGTTTAATGTAGGTGAGCAAATAAAAAATGGTCAAGCTCCCGATGTAACTAAAATGACTTTAGGAAATGTGGTAACTACAGATACTACAGGAATTAATTTACCTAAGCAAATACCTTTACCATCTCAGTTTAAAAATTATGAAGAATACATTGATTCAATAGAAGAACTTATAACAGTAACTGTAAGAAGAGTTGGGAAAGATGGAGAGATTGAAGAAGTATCTATGCCAGCTTTTGATGTTAGAGAAATGATGAGATCAGAGGAACATATAACTAACACCATAATGTCTTCTAAAAATTTTAAACAGACACATAAAGAATTTGTAGATTTAGTAAAAAAAGAAAATGAAATTGCTCAAAGTGCTACAGTTAAATTATTTCAAGCAGAACAAAGTGAAGTTTATAAAAAGAGTAGATTATACAAAGAGAACATGACAGGTGAATCTTTTTTTAATGATGTAATAATGAGAGGTGATCCTAACTCAGTAGACATATATGTATCTGATATAAACAGACTAGTTGATGCAGGGGAGATGACATTAGAACAGGGTCAAAAAGCTTTACAAGCTCTTGTGGTAGATGTGCTAAGGGCATCAGGACAAGAGAGTAAGAACGGTGCAACATTTAAATTTTATAATGGTCAAAAGATGCCTATAAGTTCTTACCAAACTCCCGAAGTTCCGTTTGCTTTATTAACTGCGTTTGATGATTTAGCAGATGATGGCACAAAGACTGCTTTATCTTTTTCTTCACAAAAATTTAATGCTCTTATGGATGCAGCAGGTGTAACTGAGGAACAAAAGGAAGTTCTTATAGCAATGTATAGGCACTCAACAAAAACAGATGCCCAAGCTGTTTTAGCTAGAGCAGGTGCGAGTGGAGCAAAGTTAGTAGGTCCTAATCCCGGATTCACATTAAACAACACTTTATCTAAAGCCTTTAACATAGCTAGAGGTATGGTCAGTAAAGAATATGTTATGGCAGAAATGGCTATAAGATATGCGGCCTTAGCTGATGGTGCGATACTTAATACTATCTTGAATGATGAAAGAGTGTCTAACACTATTCTTAATCTTATGAATGATCCTACACGAGTGTTAGAAGCCGATGCTGATTACTTTGTACGAGCAATGATAAAATTTTCAGCCACTGCTCTTAAAAATGTAACACAACTAAATCACGATAATATGTACAAAGAAGAAGACTACTGGCGATCTGGAGGGGTTGTATACCCTAAACAAAAGAAACAACTAAACTAAGGAGAAAGACTAATGAAGATGTATAACAACGGACAACGTAAAGGTATGATGTATGGTGGTGGCGTAACCCCAAGAAAACCTATGATGTACGGTGGCACAACCCCAAAGAAAATGAACATGGGTGGACTTGCTGGTGAAAACAGAAAGTCATCTGCAGGTCAAACAGGCATGATGAACCCAATGGGTAGCATGACTGAGAAGAAGAAGTTTAGCATGGGTATGATGTCAGGTGGTCAAGTTAAGTTAGACATGAACAAAGACGGTAAAATATCAGGTAAAGACTTTAAGATGATGGGGAAGAAGTAGGCTTATCTCTCTGTCTCGATATCTTACGACCCTTAAAGAAAACAATTGTATTGATAGTGGTGTTGATAGTTATAGCTACGACTAGCCATGCTTCCCACCACTCCATTACAAGAACCTACCTGATTTATCCATAACCTCTTGTGCTATTGATCTCAGGTATCTTATAAAGTCTCCCACCTTGTTTGTACCTTCGTACATAGGAAGACCCATATTCATAGTCTTCTCAAACTCTTCAGGTTCTACTGCATCGTAGAGTATTTCCACATTCCCATCTTTATTAAGAAACGCTTCTAGTGAGAATAGTTTCG
>Ga0181418_1000736_pt1 | contig 10923 bp, 9 predicted proteins | sample 41SPOviralmetaG_FD_130143 | JGI IMG/M metagenome (GOLD analysis project Ga0181418, IMG submission 130143) | Marine viral communities from the oligotrophic San Pedro Time Series (SPOT) site, San Pedro Channel, CA, USA - 41 SPOT_SRF_2013-03-13 | ecosystem: Environmental > Aquatic > Marine > Strait...
GCTTTGGCTTATGTTTGGAAAATCATCGAAGCCGCATGGCTGAAAGAACGCCCCAAAGGCGCGCCCGTATTGGTGGAAACCCCGGTGCATTATGTGCCCGCTTGGCTGATGGTCTTGGCCACAATCGGCTTTGGTATTTTCGCCGGACCTTTGGTTGATGCCGCCTATGCCGCCGCCGCCGTATTTATCGGGGGTGCGCGCTAATGGGAATTGAGATGCTGATATATGCGCTTTTGGGGCTACCGCTTATCGCCTCGGCCTTGGTGCTGGTGCTGCATGACCGCCCGAATTTGCGCGATGGGCAGGCTCTATTTATCGGACTGATAACGGCAGGCTGTGCCATCCAACTTTACGCCGCGCCACATAGCGAAACAGTGACGCTGTTTTCTCTGGCGGCGGGGCTGGATGTCAGCTTCACCCCTGAGCCTTTGGGCAAGCTCTTCGCGCTGGTCGCCGGTGTGTTATGGCCGGTCGCGACGCTTTACACGATTGGCTATATGCGCGGCGCGGGCGAGAAAAATCACACGCGCTTCATGTTTTTCTACGCCATTGCCATTCACGCGGCGATGGGCATTGCGCTATCGGGCAATTTGCTGACGCTCTTCGTGTTTTATGAAATCCTCACCTTCTCCACCTATCCATTGGTGACGCATAAAGGCACGCCCGAAGCCGTGCAGGCGGGGCGGATTTATCTCGGCATTTTGGTCGCCAGTTCGGTCATTCTATTGCTGTTTGGCGTTATTGGCGTTTGGGTGCTGACCGGCACGCTGGACTTTCAAAGCGGCGGTATTCTGGCCGGTCATATTGACCCGTTTTATGTGCCTTTCCTGCTCGGATTATTTGCCTTTGGCATTGGCAAAGCCGCCCTTATGCCGCTGCATCGCTGGTTGCCTGCCGCCATGGTCGCGCCGACGCCGGTCAGTGCGCTATTGCATGCCGTCGCCGTGGTGAAAGCCGGTGTCTTCACCGTGTTGAAAGTTGCGGTCTATGTATTCGGCATTGATTTTCTGCGCGAGACGGGTAGTAGCGACTGGCTCGTCTGGGTTGCCAGCTTCTCCATTCTCGCCGCCTCTATTGTCGCCATGACCAAAACCAATTTAAAGGCGCGCCTCGCCTATTCCACCATCAGCCAACTTGGCTATATCGTGCTGGGCGCGGCCTTGGCCACCTCATTGGCAGCCAGTGGCGCGGCGGTTCATATTGCCGCCCATGCAGCGGGTAAAATCACCCTGTTTTTCTGCGCCGGTGCAATTTATGTGGCGCATCACCTGACCGATATTAAAGACATGAACGGCTTGGGCCGCGTCATGCCCGTCACTTATACGGCATTTGCCTTTGGCGCTTTATCGATTATCGGCGTGCCGCCGCTGGCCGGTGCTTGGTCAAAAATCATGCTGATGGGCGGCGCATTGGATAATGGTAATGTGCTGGTGCTCGGCGTGCTGATGGTGTCGTCTCTGCTCAATCTTGTTTATTTGGGCGAGATTGTGCTGCGCGGTTTCTTCGCCAAACCGACGCATGGGCTGAAAAGCGATGACGTGCAAGAAGCGTCCCTATCCATGCTGCTGCCTCTGTGTCTGACAGCAGCGATGTCGCTGGCGTTGTTCTTCGCGATTGATATGTTCATTCTGGATTTCGGGGGCTGAGATGGGTGATAAGACTGAAACATCTCTCATCTTGCGGCGCGTGATGCGCGGCTTGCTGGCCCTTTGCGCGCTCGGCCTATTGGGCGAGGTGCTCATTCATCGCCGTGCTTATTTCGCGCTGGAGGCGACGCCGTTTTTCTTTGCGCTGTTTGGCATCATCGCCGCTTGTCTGATTATCGGCGGCAGCATGGTCGCGGCGCGGCTGATAGGCCGTGCGCCCGATTATTATGGGGGCGATGATGATGCTTGAGCCTGTCGCCACCCTGCTGCTTTCCATGCTTTCCATTCCGGGCATGGCGCTGATAGCCGGTGCTTTGGCTGTCCCCTTGCTGCCCGCATCGGCGCGCAACGCCTTTATGTTGGCTCTGATTGCTTTTTCCGGCTGGACGGTTTGGCAAATTGCGCCGGATGCCAGCCTCACGGCCCGCTTGGCCGGTATTGAGTTAACCTTGCTGCGGGTCGAGGCGATAACCAAGCCCTTCGCGTTGGTCTTTCATATCGCTGCCGCCCTCAACGTCATTTACGCCATGCATGAGAAAGCCCGACTGACCGCCACGGCGGGGCTGGCCTATGCCGGTGCGGCCATTGCCGCGCTATTTGCGGGCGATTTCCTGACGCTGTTTATCTATTGGGAACTGACCACTTTCGCCTCGGTCTTTTTGGTGCTGGCCGGAAACACGCAGCGCGCGACACGCGCCGCCATGCGCTATTTGCTGATGCAAGTCGCCTCGGGCGTCATTTTATTGGCCGGAGCGGTTTTGCTTTGGCGCAGCGGAGCGGGCTTCGCCATCACCGCTTTAGATGCCACCACGCCTGCCGGTTTTTGCATCCTTTTGGCCCTCGGCATTAAAGCGGGCTTTCCGCTTTTGGGCGGCTGGCTACAAGACGCCTATCCCGAAGCCTCGCCCGCAGGCTCGGTTATGCTGTCGGCCTTCACCACCAAGCTGGCGATTTACATGCTGGTGATTTGCTTTGCCGGTTTCAAACCGCTGATTTATATCGGCCTCGCTATGGCGATTATCTCGCTCTTCGCCGCCATGATTGAAAATAATCTGCGCCGCGTGCTGGCCATTGCGCTGGTCAATCAGCTTGGCATTATGGTGGTCGGCATCGGCATTGGCAGCGAATTGGCCATAAACGGCGTAACCGCGCATGCTTTTGCCAGCGTGCTTTATAAGGGGCTGTTATTCATGAGCATGGGCGCGGTGTTTTTCTGCACCGGCACAGACCGCGCCGACGCGCTGGGCGGGCTGGCCCGCCACATGCCCTGGACGGCAGGCTTTTGCCTCATCGGTGCGCTATCCATCGCCTCCATACCGCTTTTCTCAGGCTTCACCACCAAGGCGTTAACCTTGGGCGCGGTCGCCAAGCAGGGCGAATTATGGGTCTGGCTGGGACTGCTTTTTGCCTCGGTCGGCGTTGTGCTGCACACGGCTTTGAGACTTCCCTATGCCGCTTTTTTTGCCACCAACCCAAAAATCAAGGCCGAGGAAGCGCCGCTGAATATGCGCGTGGCGATGGGCTTGGCGGCGGGCGGCTGTCTTGTCATTGGCCTCTATCCAAGCGCGCTTTATGCGCTGCTGCCCTATGCGGTCAGCTATAAGGTTTGGGATGTCGGCCATGTGCTGGGCGAGGTGCAATTGCTGGTTTTTGTTGCGCTGATATTCGCGCTGATGGTGCGCCGTGGCCTTTATCCGCTATCGGGCGCGGACATGGTTATTTACACGGATTGGATTGGCCGCTATGCGCTGCCGCGCCTGATTATCGGCATTGGCGCGCCGCTTATGCGGCTTTGGAATGGCGCGAAAGACGGTTTTGTCGCGCTGATGCTGCGCCTTTTACGCACCGGCGAAGAAGCCAGCCGCGCCACCGGATTGGCCTCAGGGGTCGCATCAACCGGCGCAGCGGCGGGCATTTTCCTTGCCCTCTTTGCGCTGATATTGCTCATTCGTATCGTCATCTAGATAGAAAAAGGGCGCCCGCTCATGAGAGAGAGGACGCCCCTAATTTTGTTGATAGCCTGATTTGGCGGCCTGAATTAGAGACCCAAAACAGCCTTGGAAATAATGCCGCGCTGAATTTCATTCGAGCCGGCATAAATCGATGTCTTGCGATAGTTGAAATAACGCGGCGTCACCGGCGCGACACCGGCCATGCCGATATCACTCTCATTATTTGACGCCAATGTGTCTTCAACAAATGGCAGGCCATATTGACCGACAGCTTCCATGCCCAATTGAGACACTTCCTGCTGCAATTCAGAGCCGCGTGTCTTCAGCATGGAAGACGAGCCAGGGCCGATATTTTGACCGGCGCTCACCTCAGAGAAGATACGCAATTCAGTGGCTTCCATGACCATGATTTGACGCTCCAAATCAGCCAGCTTGGCCCCGAAATCTTCGTCTTCAATCAGCGGCTGACCGTCCATGACAACGTCACCGGCCAGCTTCTTGACCTTATCCAGCGCGCGATACAGCCCGCCTGAATAGGGATTGCCGCGTTCAAATTCGAGCAGATATTTGGCGCATGTCCAACCCTCATTCAAATTGCCGACAAGATTTTCTTTCGGCACTTTGACGTCTTCAAAGAAGACTTGGTTAATCTCTTGCGCGCCTTCAGCAGGCCCGTCCAATGTCACCAATGGCGACACGGTGACACCCGGCGTGTGCATATCAATCAGCAAAAATGAGATGCCCTGCTGACGTTTGCCCTCATTAGAAGTGCGCACGAGGCAGAAAATCATATCGGCATGTTGCGCCATTGTGGTCCAAATTTTCGTGCCATTGCAGAGGAAATGATCGCCCTTATCTTCGGCTTTCATTTGCAATGAGGCGAGATCGGAGCCTGAGCCGGGCTCAGAATAACCCTGACACCACCACACATTAGAGGCCAGAATATCCGGCAGATATCTGGCTTTTTGCTCTTCCGTGCCGAATTTCATAATCACCGGCGCGACCATAGTCATGCCGAAAGCAATGGTATGCGGCGCACCGGCGGCTTCCATTTCTTGCGTGAAGATAAATTTCTGTGTCGGGGTAAAGCCCGCACCACCATGCTCGGTCGGCCAATTTGGCGCGGCCCAACCTTTTTCATAAAGGCGCTTTTGCCATGTCTCATGGCTTTGCTTGGTGATGTAACCGTTTTTAGACCGCTCACATTCGCGGCGAATATCGGGCGTAAAAGCCTCTTCAATAAAGTCGCGCACTTCCTGACGGAAGGCTTCGTCTTCAGCACTATAACTCAAATCCATGTCGCCCTCCTTAGGATACGAACTTCACCGGCACCACATCGGGCGCACCGGCCATGACACCGCCACCCAAGGGCGCGGCAGCGGCACCGAAAGCGGCCGATTTACCATGCACCTTGCGGGCATCCATATTTTCATAAACTTCAAACACGCGATAAACCGTGGCGTCGGCTTCATCTTGCAGCAAATCATATTGCAGCGTGCCCGGCTCATCCGCTTTCACGGCTTTTTGCATGTCTGCGAAAGCGGCTTCAAAATCCGCTTGCTTGCCATCAACAACTTTCAAAGTTGCCAAATATCCTACTTTCATGATCGGCCCTCCTGCCTGTTATTTATCCTGATATTCTGCCGGACGCTTTTCGAGCATGGCCGACACGGCTTCATTATGGTCTTCACTTAAATGCATGAGTGCCTGCGCATTGGCCGACATCTCCATGACCGTCTCAAAACTGCTGTTTTGACCATGACGCATGAGACGCTTGGCGGCCCGCAACGCTTCCGCGCTTTGCCCCGCCACTTGATGAGCCATATCATGCGCAGTTTCGAGCAGCTTGTCATCTGAAACGACTTGCGACACAAGACCCCAGCCCAGCGCCTGTTCGGCGGAAATGGTTTTGCCGGTAAACAGCAATTCAGAGGCGCGCGCGCCGCCAATAATGCGTGGCAAGAGCCACGCCCCGCCATCGCCAGGAATGAGACCGATTTTCAAAAATGTCGCGCCGAAAATGGCTTTTTCTGAGGCGATGCGCATATCGCATAAACACGCCACATCATTGCCGAGACCAATGGCCGGGCCGTTAACCGCGGCAATGGCGGGCACTTCCAGCCCCCATAGGCTTTTGACAATTTGATGAATACCGCGGCGATAGCCATCGGCAATATGCGCGCCCGCGCCGCCAAATGGGCCTTCGCGCTTTTGCATGGCCTTGACATTGCCACCGGCTGAAAATGCCGAACCGGCACCGGTGAGAATAACGCAGCGCACATTGCGGTCGGCATTAATCTGCGCCACCGCATCTGAAAAAACCCCGCCATCGCCCGGCTCGCCAAGCGCATTGCGCATGTCGGGCCGGTTGATGGTCAGGGTTACAATGTGACCCTGCTGGTCAAATTCCAGCATGGGCAACCTTAAGCAGCCGCGAAGCGCTTCAAGTGATGGTCCACATTACCGAATTGTGTGTCGATAACGGTCAAACGCTTGAAGTAATGGCCGACATTCAGTTCTTCTGTCATGCCCATACCGCCATGCAATTGCACCGCTTCTTGACCGACAAAACGACCTGATTTGCCGATTTGCACTTTCGCACCGGCTGCCGCTTTTTTGCGCTCAGCTTCGCTCTCGGTCAGCTTCATATTGACCATATAGGTCATTGAAACCGACTGTTCATATTCCATAAACATATCGACCATGCGATGCTGCAAGACTTGGAAGCTACCAATCGGCACGCCGAACTGCTTGCGGGTTTTGCAATATTCAACCGTCGCATCATTCAGGCATTTCATATGGCCAATGGCTTCGGCGCATACCGCGCCAATGCCGTAATCAAGCGCTTCTTCAAGCAGTGCCAGACCGTTACCGGCGGCACCAATCAGCGCGTCTGCACCGACCGACACATTTTCCAGCGTCACTTCGCTGGCGCGATTGCCGTCAACCGTCGGATAATCTTGCGTGGCGACGCCGCTTGCCGATTTATCGACAATGAACAGGCCCAGACCGTCGCTATCGCGTTGGTCGCCTGAAATGCGAGCCGAAACAATCAGCTTGCTGGCCCAAGGCGCGGCGGCAACAACGGCTTTCGTGCCGTTCAGCACATAGCCCTCGCCATCGGCTTTCGCAGAGGTCAAAACATCAGCCGGATTAAAGCGGCTTTGCGGCTCGGCATAAGCCAGCGCCCACACATCTTCACCGGCAATAATGCCCGGCAGATGCGTTTCTTTTTGCGCGTCTGATGCGTGGCGCGATAAAATACCACCGCACAGAACGATTGTCGGCAAATAGGGTTCCACCACCAGACCGCGGCCCAGCTCTTCCATGATAACCATGGTTTCAATCGGTCCGCCGTCAAGGCCACCCATCTCTTCTGAGAAAGGCGCGGCCAGCAAGCCAAGCTCGGCAAATTGGCCCCAAATCTCGCGGCTCATGCCCTCTTCGCTGCGGACGATTTTCATCCGGCTGTCGAAGTCATAATTATCTTGCACAAAGCTCTGCACCATGTTGCGGAGCAGGGTTTGTTCTTCGGTAAAACTAAAGTCCACTGTTTAATTCCTCTTCAAATTCGCTCTGAGCTTGGCGAGAGCCTAAAGACCCAAAACCATCTTGGCAATGATATTGCGCTGAATTTCGTTCGACCCGCCATAAATGGAGGTCTTACGATTGTTAAAATAAGATTGCGACGCGCCTTCGGCATGGTCGGGGCCGATAGACAGATAATTGTCGCCCCGGTCAAGCTGCGGCACCCAAGGCGACGCATAATTGCCGACCGCTTCCATGGTCAACTCGGTAATGCGCTGCTGAATTTCCGTGCCCTTAATTTTCAAAATCGAGCTTTCCGGTCCCGGCCCTTGGCCCTTGCTTTCAGACGCCAATGTCCGCAATTCGGTATATTCCAAAGCCGTCAGGTCAATTTCCAGTTCAGAAATTTTGCGGGCAAAATCGGCCGAGTCCAGAAGCGGCGCACCGTCTTCCATCTCACCGCGCGCAATATCGCGCAAACGGTCAATGGCTTTTTTCGAGCGCGCCACACCGGCAATGCCCGAGCGCTCATTGCCCAGCAAAAACTTGGCAATGGTCCAGCCCTTATCCTGCTCGCCTACCAGATTTTTGGCCGGCACGCGCACATCGGTCAGGAACACTTCATTGACTTCATGACCGCCATCAATGGTGATGATGGGCTTCACTTCAATGCCCGGCGTGTTCATGTCAATCAACAGAAAAGAAATGCCCTGTTGCGGTTTGCCCTCGCTGCTGGTGCGCACGAGGCAGAACATCCAGTCAGCATGCTGCGCCAAAGTGGTCCAAATTTTATGGCCATTGACGACATATTCATCGCCATCCAATTCGGCTTTCGTTTTCAGTCCGGCGAGGTCTGAGCCTGCGCCCGGCTCTGAATAGCCCTGGCACCACCAGGTGTCACCTGACAAAATGCCCGGCAGAACCCAGTCTTTTTGCTCTTGATTGCCGAAACTATAAATCACCGGCCCAAGCATGGCGATGCCGAAAGGCAGCGGCGGAATGGTGCCGAAAGCAGCGCTTTCTTCATTCCAAATATATTTCTGCGTCACCGTCCAGCCGGTGCCGCCAAATTCTTCCGGCCAGCTTGGCGCGGCCCAACCTTTTTTGGCGAGAATTTTATGCCAAGCAAGAAAATCTTCCTTGCTCAATTCACCGCGATCAACCCCAACCAAATGCTGCGGATAGTTTTCTTCGATAAAGCTACGCACTTCATTGCGGAAAGCTTGATCTTCAGGTGCAAAATCGATGTCCATAACGACCTCCAATTAGATTTGTTTGAATTTAGCCAAATTGAGAGGTGAATCAATCACCCTTTCGGGAAAAAATGACGCATCGGCAGGAATATGTTAATAGAAAGGCATGAATGAAACGGATGACAGCCTGAAATCGCCCTGCAAGCGCGTCTGCGCCGTATCGGCGCGCACTAATTTTTGCGTCGGCTGTGGGCGCAAATTAATGGAAATCGGCGGCTGGTCCGGCTTTTCAGATGATGAAAAGCGCGCCGTGCTGGCCCAACTCCCCGCCCGACTCGATAGCATGCAAAAAGCCTAAAGCGGTTTATCGCCGAACCAATGCAGCGTTTCGGCCAGATTAACCACCGCGCCAATAACGATAATGGAGGGCGGCTCCAGCCCCTTATCGGCGGCAATTTGCGCCGCATCGGCCAGATGGCCGGTCGTGATTTGTTGGCGCGGCGTTGTGGCATGAGTGACAATGGCCACCGGCTCATCCGCGCTGCGCCCTGCCTGCATCAGCAAATCGGCAATCACCGCCAAGCGGCTCATCGCCATATAAATGACAATCACCGGCGAGGCTTTGGCAATGGACGCCCAATCCAGCAATTCCGCTTCGCCCTTACCGGCCAAATGACCGGTGACGAAGGTGACAGCGTGATTGACGTCGCGATGGGTGGCGGGAATACCGGCATAGCCCAGCCCGCCGACACCGGCCGAAATGCCCGGAATGATGCGGAAAGGAATATCCGCCGCGACAAGCGCTTGCGCCTCCTCGCCGCCGCGCCCGAAAATAAACGGGTCGCCGCCCTTAAGGCGCAGCACGCTATGGCCCTGTTTGGCCAGTTCAATCAGCTTGTCGGTAATGTCTTGCTGGTTCCAGCTTGGCTTGCCGCCGCGCTTACCGGCATAAAAAAGCTCGGCCTCGGGGCGCACAAGCGACAGAATATCCTCAGATACCAGCGCGTCATACACCACCATATCCGCTTGTTTCAGCGCATTGACCGCATGGAGCGTCAGCAAGCCCGGGTCACCCGGACCGGCCCCCGCCAGCCACACCCAACCCGCATCAAATGGCGGCATGCCGTCAATCTGAATGTCAGGCATGGCCGCATCGCTCAGCGTCAGGCGGATAATATCTTGCTGTTTCTTGTCATCAGCGCTCATGTCGCGGTTATAGGCGGTTTTACCCGGTCGGTAAATCTGCTATCAAAAAATCTCACGCCAATGCCACCTCTCAATGGAGCTTTCCATGCTGTCTAAGCCGCAAGCCGATTTAAAACCCAATACGGAAGCCTTTGAGAACAAGCCTTTGGTTAAGCCCACCGGTTTTCGCGAATATGATGCGCGCTGGCTGTTTCCCTATGAGATAAATCTCTCGGGCATGCAGGCTTTGGGGTTTGGCCTCGGCAATGTTTTGTTTGACCTGCTGGGCGATAAATTGGGCGAGGGCGAGCAGCCGCGCATTGTTGTCGGGCATGATTTTCGCTCTTACTCGCAAAGCATTAAAATCGCGCTGACCACCGGCCTGATGAGCGCCGGTGTGAAAGTGCTGGATATCGGGCTGGCGCTCTCGCCGACCGCTTATTTCGCGCAGTTTCATCTCGACGCACCCGCCGTTGCCATGGTCACGGCCAGCCATAATGAAAATGGCTGGACCGGCGTCAAAATGGGCGCGGCGCGGCCTTTGACTTTCGGCCCCGATGAAATGTCGGCCTTGCGCGATATGGTGCTTGAGAATAAAGGGATTGCCCGCGCCGGTGGCGCGTATGAACGCGTTGAGGGCGTGGCGCAAGCCTATAAGGATGACCTCGCCGGACGCGCGCCCTTCAAACGTCCGTTAAAAGCGGTTGTCGCTTGCGGCAATGGCACAGCGGGTGCCTTTGCGCCGGATGTGCTGCGCGCGCTGGGCGTTGATGTTGTCGAATTGCATTGCGCGCTAGACCACAGCTTTCCGCATCACAATCCCAATCCCGAAGATATGAAAATGCTGCACGCCATGCGCGACGCGGTTTTGGAAACCGGCGCAGATATCGGTTTTGCCTTTGACGGCGATGGCGATCGCTGCGGCGTGGTGGATAATGAGGGTGCGGAAATTTTTGCGGATAAAATGGGTGTGCTGGTCGGGCGCGATTTGGCGCGCATGCATAAGGACGCGGTTTTTGTGGCCGACGTTAAATCCACCGGCCTGTTTAACACCGACCCTGAATTGCAAGCGGCGGGCGCGACCACCCATTATTGGAAAACCGGTCACTCTTATATGAAGCGTCATACAAATGAGATTGGCGCGCTGGCGGGTTTTGAGAAATCCGGCCATTATTTTTTCAACGCCCCGATTGGCCGCGGCTATGATGACGGCATCCTCACCGCCATTGCCATTTGCGATATGCTCGACCGCGCCGAGACCGCCAGCATGGCCGATTTGCGCCGCTCTTTGCCGGTCACTTACGGCTCGCCCACCATGTCGCCCTATTGCGATGATTTGGAAAAATACGATGTCGTTGACCGCGCCATCGCGCATTTTGAAAAACTGGCTGAGAGCGGCGGCACGCTTATCGGGCAAAA
>Ga0181418_1000742_pt1 | contig 10890 bp, 15 predicted proteins | sample 41SPOviralmetaG_FD_130143 | JGI IMG/M metagenome (GOLD analysis project Ga0181418, IMG submission 130143) | Marine viral communities from the oligotrophic San Pedro Time Series (SPOT) site, San Pedro Channel, CA, USA - 41 SPOT_SRF_2013-03-13 | ecosystem: Environmental > Aquatic > Marine > Strait...
ACTTTCTTCATTCTTATAGTTTCATCTCATGAAACAGCTATTTCAGAAATCATCTGCGTTTTCGCCTCTTTTTCAACCCCTGTTTTTTAGCTAATAACCTGATAATCAAGGGGTAAATGAAAACAATAACAATCAGTTATAATATAGTAAGAAGTTCAGAAGATGAAACAACTTACATGCTCATTGAAATACTGAATGATAGAACAGCGAAGAACGTTGCCTGTGAGATAGCGATTAACACCGCCGAGACCTTAGCTTGCTACGAACGTAAAAGATTCTATTGACTTAACAAGGAAACAATTAAAAACTAATAAAGGGGAGTTTCGGCTCCTCTTTTATATAAACACAATTAAAATGAAAGTAATAAAAGTGAACTTAAAAGCTCAAGCCTTAGGGTTCGAGTTAAAAGAGAAGCTCTATAGAGTAGAGAACCTCTTAAAAGAAGAACCAGATAGTACAGTATTACTCGCTGTACATGTTCTGATGAATGATATAGTAACTCTTAAAACGTCTCATAGAGACTATAAGAGAAAGTATGGTTCAGTAATGACAGAAGTAGAAGAGAAGAGAATAACTCAGCTTACAAGACGCTTTAAAAAGGCTCAGAGAGACAGTATGAGACTATTCGAGTATAACGACTAATAATAAAAGTAAAAATGGAAGTAATTAATAACATCGGTTTCTCATACGGAGAAAGAGTAAAGAAGTTTAAGACTTTATTCTCAGAGTATCAGCAAGGAAGTGACAGAGACATGTTCACTATACTTAAAGAACTTAAAGAAGAGATACAAGTACTTATGCCTTTCTACTCTAGACAATTAATACAGAAGCGAGACCGCAAGCGTATTAACGAGGTTATGAGAGACCTTAAAGAAATAGGATTATGGGAGTAACGAAAATAGAATATAAGCTAACCTTTAACAATCAACCTGTTCTTAAAGACAGAGTAATTGAATTCATAACAGACAATAAATCGGTTTTACCATTATTGAAAACACGTGAAATAGCAATTATGTTAGGAGTTAGTCAACAATATTTAAAAAGGTTAATGAATGAATACAAGTAAAGTAAAAGAGGTAATGCCTAAGAAAGTCTTAATAGAAGACGAAAACGGTAAGAAAATATACTTATCTGCTGTGGACCACCAACATATTAGAAGTATGGTAGGAGTAAATAGCAAGACAGAAGGTATACAACTAGTAGCAGCTATGGTAGGCTGGCTGAAGAAAATAAAGTCTACTGATATAATAACTAAATAATAACACACAATTAAAAACAATTATCATGAAAGTAAAATTAAACATCAATCAATCAGCAATTACAAGTGAGGTTAAGAATCTTAATCAAGTAGCTGCTAAACTTAAATCAATTCACGAACAACTAGAACTTCACGCTGAAGGAGCTTTTACAGCTATCGACTTAAAGGAGTTCAAGAAGTATGTATCAGAGAAGTCTGGATTCGCATTTTCAGATGCCTCTGTAGCACTTTTACAGTTAGAGGAGGTATATACCTTACAACAACAAGGAGAAGCTCTTAAATCGTCTGTAGACATGAGCTTATTCGCTCAGAGAGGTTACACTTATAAGTTAACTAAAACTTCAGAGAAAGCTGTTGAAGAGAAGTATACTACTTACTTAAGTCCTAAAATGATTAAAGACTATGAGTTACTTAATCAGATTGAAGGGTTGGCTAGTCAATTAAATGATGGTAGACTAATGAAAGCTATCAATATTAATGAAGCTAACGGAGAAGTTACTCTTGTTACTGCAAGGCTAGCAGCACTAGGACATATTTACAATAAATAATAACCAATAATAGGGGAGGTGTAACAGCCTCCTCTTTAATACTAAAACCATAACACAATGATACACGATAGATTTTTAAGATACAGCCTAATGGATAAAGGCTTTAGATATAACCCAGATACTGATATCTGGACTTGGCACATAGAACCAACTATTAAGATGACTACTACTAATGGTAAAGACTTCGATGTAGTTACTAAGGTGGTGCCAGAAGGTAACTCTAATGTACTAGACAACTTACAAGAGATTGCAGATTATGTAAGAGAGGCAGAACAACAATCAGAATACCAACTAAGAACAGAGACAATAATGAATAGAATATTTAAACCATAAAGTATGAAACAAGAGATTAAAATAGCTAAAGTATTAATTGGACTTGCTGATACAGACTTAGAAGGATGGACTCTACAAGAAGAGACTAGTCTTACTGCGGTTGCATTATCAAGACAGACAGGTACTGCTAGACCTAAAGCTCCATCTGAATACGATAAGGAGATTAGAGGCTACTTCTACAAGGTACGATATAAGTACTCTGGTAAAGTATCTCCTAAGACTAGAGCTTTCTGTAAAGCTATGATAGCAGCAGATAAGATTTATCGTAAAGAGGATATAGTAGCAATGGAGAAGCATCCTGTAAATAAAGGGTTAGGACCTAAGGGTTCTGATTATTATAGCATATGGGACCATAAAGGCGGAGCTCAATGTTCGCATGTATGGAAGCGATTAGTATATAGATTCGATGGAACTGACGGAGTAGTAACTAAGAAAACTCCTAAAGGTAGACCATCAAGAAGTAAAAACTACATCATTGACGATGAACAAGCAAGGGTAGCTCCCAATTCAACAGCTAAAAAAGGATATTTAACTAAACATAAAGAAATGACGAATCAAGAGAAATTTAAAGAACTAGAGTCTAAGATGAAATCAATGGACTTAAGTAAACTAATCAATGAAGAGAAGCCTGTTGCTAAGGTGCCAGCTAATGCTGTAACACACGCTCAGATGGATGCTTTTAAGAGAGAACTAATTCAAGAGCTTACACAGATGGCTAATGAGTTTAAAGAACGCTTAGAAGCTACTAAAATGAGTGCTGCTGAGTGGAAGGATTACTTCACTAGTCTTAAGCCCAAGAAACATGGCCAATAAGAGAGGAGAAGTATTAAGTAAAATTATCCGTTGGGCGGCTGATATGCCAGATGAGATAATGCAGCATGATGAAGATTTATTTATTGCTAAAGGAGGGTATCAACTACCTGTAGATAATAGTCTTAAAGAGATTAAAAGAGTAACTAAAAATAAATACTATAAAAACAACAATAAATGGTAAGAAACACAATCACACAGAGAGGCGAGATTAATACCTCAACTACTAAGACTATTGAAGGTCCTAGAGTACAAGTAATCGAAAGAGAATCTAATAATGAATTCATAAACAACTAATAACATGGCAACAACAATTATAACAACATTAAGAAACAGAGTAAGCGAAAGAGGTTCAGTACCTAAAGTAATCAGAGTATCAACTCCTGTATACGCTACAATAACTCGGTTTAATTCAGAGACTAGAGAATGGGAACAATTAGAAGATGTTACTAATATCGTAAAATATAACCACAGCTATATCGCTAACCCAGAATATAACTTTAATGAGATATGGTCTCATCCAGATAATTATAAAGACAACGTTTCAGAACAAGAAAATGTAACTACTAAGATTGAAGACAATGAGTAAGGACAGAATTAATATAAAATTAGACGTCCAGACTGGTAAAGCTATAGCTAACATTAAAGGTGTTGAGAAAGAGTTTTCAGACCTTAATACTGCTATTAAGACTACTTCTGCTGCTACTAAAAAGATGAATGACGGTGCTGGTTTAGCTGGTGCAACTGTTCAAGCTTTAGGTCAAGGGGTAGGAGATTTAAGATATGGCTTCGGTGCTGTAGCTAACAACATCTCTCAAGTAGGTTCTTTATTCGGTGGCTTAGTTGCTCAGACTGGTAGTGTTACTAAGGCTGTAAAATCTTTAGGTTCTGCGTTTATGGGACCTTTAGGTATTATGTTCGCCTTTCAAGCTACTGTAGCTGCTATAGACTTCTTCTCTGCTAAACAGAAGGAGGCAGAGCAGAATACTGAGGCTTTAACTGCTGCTTTAAAGAGACAGACTAGGTTTTTAGGAGAGTTGAATGACATTAATGGTGTATCTCTACAGAATACTATTAAACAGATGGAACTTGAAGGTAAGACTAGAGAAGAAATACTTAAAGTTACTGAAGACTTCTACGATAAGCAGAAAGAGTTTACTCAAGGGTTTATTGATGACAATAATAAGCAGATTAACAGACTAGCTGTAAGTGGAGGAGCTTATAAGGAAGGCACTAAGGAGTTTACTGAAGAATATCAGAAACTTATAAATGCTAATGAAGGCTTGAAGAAGAAGATGCAGAACATTGACAATCTTAAGCTATCAGCTCAACTTGCTTATCAAGAAGAGAGTCTTAAGAAGTATCAGGAGTATCTTATACAGAAAGAGTTACTAGATAATACTTTTAGTCCTGAAACTGTAGACGACTTAGATAGACAGAACCAACTAGATGACTTCTCTGGAGACTTTATATCAGATGTTGATACTAGTGCAGATGCAGCTAATGAAGCTAAACCTTATGATTCTGCTAATGATGTAGAATATCAGAGACTTGTTGCTAAGTATGATACTTTAAACATGACTAGATTAGAGCAGATTGACTTAGAAGAACAGATGAGGTTACAAGAGATTCAAGGTCTAGAAGACTACGAAAACTTAAAGACTGCTATTACTGATGACGCAGAGAAGAAGAGACAACAGATAAGAGATTTAGCTCAAGAACAGAAGATTGCTGCTATATCATCTGGTTTAACTGCTGCTGCTGCTATAGTAACAGACAAGGAAGGTAAAGCTACTGCTGCTAGTAAGGCTTTAGCTAGTGCTGGTGCTTTAGTTAGCACTTACGCTGCTGCTCAGAAGGCTTATCAGTCTCAGATGGCTATTGCTACTCCAGACGCTCCTGTAAGAGCTAAAATAGCTGCTGGTAGTGCTGTATTACAAGGTTTAGCTAGAGTAAAAGCTATAAACTCTGTAAAAGTACCTTATGGAGCTGGCGGGGCAGACGTTACTTCTTTAACAGGAGGTAGTCAAGGTGCTCAGTTCGACTTCAACTTAGTAGGTTCACAGAATCCACAATTAAATGGTATTCAACAATCTATTCAGAATGGTAACAATGAGCCTATACAAGCTTATGTAGTGCAGAATGATATTTCTAATGCACAAGACTTACAAGATAATATTATTAACAATGTAACAATAGGGAACTAATGAATAACGATATAAAACTATACATGAAGTCAAGGAAGGAAGGAAGTACTGAACTTGGCAATAACCTTGTTACTGATAGTAACTTCATTAATGGAAGTGCTAGTTGGGCTGAAACCTCTGGAGTTACATACACAGATGGTTCTGCTATAATAAACGTTACAAGTGGTGGCTCTCAATATATTCAGCAATCTATATCTTACACAGAAGGTAAGCAATATAATGTTACTGCGGATATATACTGTCCGCCAGAAGAGCATAATCAATTTTTACATAATAATAACTTCTCTCAGTCTGTATGGGGAAAGAAAGATGTAACAGTAAGTGGAACTCAGTTAGTACAAGAGAATACTAATAACACTAGTAAATACATGTTTCAGAACAGTAGTGTAACATCTGGGCAAGACTATACAGTTAGTTTTTATGTGAAAGATAACGGAACTAGATATGTACAACTTACAGGTTCTACAGGTTTCGCTCTTCATTATGTTAACTTCGATATTGAGACAGGTATTATAACTAGAAACCTAAACAATATAACAGCTAGTATTTCTGATGAAGGAAGCGGTTGGTTTAGAATATCATACACAGACACAGCAACATCATCAAGCTCATCTGGTAGAATTATCTTAGGACTTATAGGTAATGGCAATGCTAGTCGTGTAGCTAGTTTCGCTGGAGATGGTGTTAGTGGTATATACTTGAGAGATGCTCAGATGGATAAGTCATCTACTCTTAGAGGAGTTTATACTACTACTACTAATATTCTTTTAGATGTACCTAATAGTGCTGGTAATACGGTAAGATTTCAAGACCATTCATCAGATTTAGGAGGCTTATTAGCTGCTGATACAGCTTTTACACTTGTAGAAGGGTTTAATAGAGTTAGTTATGACTTTACAGCTAATGGTAGTAGTAACAGCATACTTATATCAAGAAACACAACTTCTGGTAATTACACATTTAAAGTATCTAACGTTGAGCTTAAGGAGTTTATTACTACTCCAGATAGTGAAGATACTTATAGATTAGATTTATCAAGTACAAGTAAGTTAAACATTACAGATAGTATTAAGCAATCTAAGGACTTTAGCACTTTATTCGCTGCTTATTCTACTCAGTTCTCTTTACCAGCCACTAAGGCTAATAACTTAGCTTTTAATAGGTATTATAATAACTTTATAGAGAATCAAGTTTTCGATGCTAGAGTTAAAGTACCAGCAAGTATATATCTACAGAATGTAGAGTTTATGAGTGGTAGACTAGAGCTTAGAGATGTAGAAATAGTTAATGGTAAGCCTAGAACTTATAAATGTGTATTCTATGGAGGTAACGCTAATCTATTAGATAGACTTAAAGATGATAAGTTATCTGATTTACAAGGAGAAGCTCCTTTAGAGTTACTTAACTTAGACAGTTTAGATATAGATAGTTTATCTGGTGCTTTTAGGTCTTTAACAGATGATAGTCAGTTAGACTTATACACTACTCCAGATGTAGTTATACCTTTTATATCTCATAACAGCTTATACTATGCTGATACAGCTGCTAACAAGGGTACATTAAACTCTGAAACTGATGAGTACGAGGTAGACGGATATCAAGTAATCAACTTAGCTTCTGGTGGAGACTCTAGTAAGGATGTATCTAAGATTAATATAGGAGATATGAGACCTTCTGTTAAGGTTTTAAAGGTTCTTGAAGCTGTTCAGAGTAAATATAATTTTAAGTTCTCTGATGACTTCTTTAGCTCTTATAATAGAGAGATAGCAGATTTATACATTCAATGTAATGCTAAAAAAGGAGATTTAGCTAGTGAAGAGAATTCTAATAAGGCTACAATACCTTTAAGAGATTTAACTCATACAGGTTATACTCCTCTAGCTAGTGCCTCTGGTTCAATAGGTCCTATAGATTCAAGTGTTATGAATGCTCCTTTCAATCAGTCAGAAATGAACGCTAACTTTATTACTTATGTAAAAGAGGATATCAGAACGTATAAAGACAATGACTTTAATACATTAAGATTATTCTCTCATGGTACTCATTATACTGTTGGCGGTTTAGGTGGAGGAACAAGGACTGCTGCATGGAGACCTTATGGGCTTAGAGTAAATGTTACATTCGATGTACCTTCTGGACAAGAGAATGAAGTTGTATCTGCTAAAGTAATAGGTCAAGACGGAGAAGAGATTTCGACATATTCTTTCGCTACTACAGGCTCTACTGTTGATAGAGAGGTATATATGGGAGTAGACTTGAATAGTGGAGATAGACGATGGGAAAGAGGAGGACTTATGATAGAGATGAGCTCTCCATCTAATGTTTCTATGTCTAATGTTAGAGTAGAAATTGGTTACACTACTAAGGCTCAATATAGTTACGATTCTAGTACAATGTATAGGTATTATGACTTCGGAGACTCTCTGTATAGTTACACAGATACAACTTTAGGTTTAGGTGGTGGTTCTGAAGATTTTAATATCGCTAAGAACTTACCAGAGATGAAGGTATTAGACTTTTTAGGAGGTTTATTTAAGATGTTTAACCTAGTCGCTATTAGTGAAGAGGATGTAACAACTGATGAGACTGAAATTAAGGTTATAAGCTGGAACAACTACATGTTACAAGGAGAGGAGTTAGACTTAAATCATTGCTTAGATTCTTCTAAGATGAATGTTAGTAAAGCACCTGTTCACTCAGAGTTAGAGTTTAAGTTTAAGGAGAATGATTCGTTGCTTATGGATGCTTATAAAGAGACATTCAATAGAGTATATGGAGATTTAGAATTAGACAATGAGTTCTTCGATGAGAATTATACTGGTAAAGGTAAGTATAGTGCTGATAATAAGTTTACTAAGCTTATATATGAGAGAATTACTGCTGAAGATTCTGCTGACAATCCTCTTACTAATATACAATGGGGATGGAGTGCTGATAAAGAAGGTAAGTCTATTAAAGCTGGACCTTTACTTCATTATGTACATCCTAGAAGTTGGAGTGTAACTAGTGACGTTAATAAGGTTCAATTACAGTTCGGAAGTAGTGATGTTTATTATTCTGCTACTCCAGAGTTTAATAATACTGATTTTAATTATTATGCTCCATCTAATATTAACTATGTAACAGGTACATCAATTAACTTTAGTGCTGAACAAGAGTCGTTTATGAGTACTGCTGGACTGAGTTTCAACTCTAGCAACTTATATGGTAACTATCATGAGGCTTATATAGAGAATCTATATCATCCTAAGACTAGAAAGTATAGCGTAAAAGGTTATATGAACTGCTCTGAAGTGTTGAGGTTAAAGTTGAATAACATCTATACAATAAACTATAATAGGTTTTATATAGATAAATACGATGCTAATCTAAATACAGGGGAAGTTAAGCTAGACTTAATAAGTATACATGGAGACGGTATTAACAGCTTAGGACTTAATGATGATATTTACTTAGGAGCTATAGATATCACTACAAGTGGTATTATATACTTCCCTACTATAACTAGTGGCTACGACCAGAGAAATGGTGCTTATCCAATAGTGTTAGCGGATGAATATCCTTTACTTGCTCAAGACTATGCTAATAACAATATACCTAGAATAGAAATAACAGGTACTACTGCTTTAGCGGTGGATGATGTAAGCGAGACTGAAGGTCCTAATTTCTGGGACTCTCAAGCTGCTGATGGAGATTATACTCTTACTCATACAGCTTATAATGGTACTGGAGATACTAAAGTAGTAACATCTACAGTAACTATAAGTGGTAACGTAGTGCCTACTGCTCCTACTATTACAGTACTGGGTAACTCTTTAGTTAATTTAACTGTAGGAGATACTTATACTGATGCTGGAGCTACTGCTAGTGATACTATAGATGGAAACATAACTTCAAGTATAGTAACAACTAACAATGTAAATACAGCTGTTGCTGGTCTATATAGCGTACAATATCAAGTAACCAATAGTAATGGTTTAACTGGTTATGGTGCTAGAACAGTAAATGTATCTACTAATGTTGCTCCTCCTTCTATTAGTCTAGTAGGGAGTCCAGTAGTTAGTGTACCACTCGGTGGAACATACTCTGAAGCTGGAGCTACTGCTAGCGATAGTGTAGATGGGAATCTAACAAGTTCTATAGTTATTACTGGTGCTCTTAACACAAGCATATCTGGTACATACTTTAAGACTTACACAGTAACCAATTCTAATAACCTTACATCATCTGTATCAAGAACAATAATAGTTCTAGGTAATACTGGCGGTGGAGGTATTGGAGGTGCCTAATCAATAAGAGAGGGGAGCTTCGGCTCCCTTCATTATTAAAACTAAAAACAACAATCAATAACACAACACACAATGACAACAACAGATTTATACGTACAAGAAGTACAAGAAACATTAAATGGGAATCCTAACCCTATCTTATGGGAGATGACTAAAGAAGGTCTCTCAGAGAAACGACATGGAATGAATAACAACTTAGATATTAAACAAGGTATAGCTATGGAAGCTGATAAGTTTAAGACATATAAGACGCTTATCATGCAATGCTTAGAAGCGGATAATATAGAACTCTTAACTGGTACTCTAATGGACTTTAAAGGCGGTATAGACGCTTTATATACTATAAGAGGTAAGAGTGGAGTATATGGTCTCTCTTTACGTTTTAGAAATAAGTACTACAATTCTTTTACATTAAACAGACATCATAAAGATGTACAATCAGAAATTAATAAGTGGTCTAGTAAGAGTGGATTAAAAGCTAATACTCATATGCAGATAGCTGAACTAGGAGATGATAGAGTTAATGTTACTATAGTAGATGTACATAGATTCGGTAGATACTTAGAAGCTATTAAAAGAGACTTCCCTATGCAATTACAGCAGAGGTATAATCACAAGTTAGATGCTTATGAGTTCGAACATAACTTTACTCAGTTTAGAAGAGATGTAGTAAGCTTTAATAGAAACATAGAGATACTTTAAATGTTAAGTCAATAGAATCATTATAATATTTTTTTCAGTTGCTTAGATAGGCTCTTATGGATTAATTTCTGTAGGGGCCTTTCTTATTTATAACACTATCTAAAAGTGAACTCGAAATCTATATATTTTTCAGAATCGATAAATGAGTTTTAAGTGAAAAGAGTTTTTAGTATTCAAGTGATAATTGTATGAAATCATTAGATTGAGGAACTCCACCCCACCTACCTTCAATTTACGTTAAATACTCCACATAACCTAACAATCCCTATAGATACTCTCTATGCTAATCTATTCTTCATAAGTATAGCTTATAATGTAATGTGCTATAACTTTTATTATGTAAAGTAGACATCAGTTTAAGAAGGAGAGTTGTTTAATGAAATACTACACTCAGCTACTATTAGACTTAAATATGCCATAGTGTCAGAATCTACTAATCCAATATAGCCTAAAAGACATTCTACTACTGCCTAAAATAGTTACTATGCAAGTATATTATGTTAAAGTATAGTGCTGTTTATCGAGTAAAGAGGTAGTTAGTCTATGAAGTTAAGAGATAGTTCTACTTCACACAATAATTATTATACTGATTATCAGTCACTTAGCATTTATGGATGTAAATATGAATGGGTACCTATAGCGTTACTTTTAGCCCTTATATGAACTTATAGCGATACTTTTTATATGGTTGTTTAGTGGATATATGTTAATAGTATCTAACTTACACATTATCAATGAGTTAA
>Ga0181418_1000743_pt1 | contig 10887 bp, 9 predicted proteins | sample 41SPOviralmetaG_FD_130143 | JGI IMG/M metagenome (GOLD analysis project Ga0181418, IMG submission 130143) | Marine viral communities from the oligotrophic San Pedro Time Series (SPOT) site, San Pedro Channel, CA, USA - 41 SPOT_SRF_2013-03-13 | ecosystem: Environmental > Aquatic > Marine > Strait...
AGATACAATAGTCATCTCATCGTTTAGTGCAGCAGCAGCGCCTAACACAACTGTAGTTCCTGTGGTAGCTGTGTAGTCAGCAGGTTGTAATAGTATTCCGTTTTGATATACGTCTAGGTTTCCCAAAGAGTATACAGCATTAAATGTGGTTTGTCCAGCAGTAGCTGTATATGTTTGCGCTCTCCTTGTACCTTCGGTTAGAGTTTGCCCAATGTATGCCATTGTTTATTCCCTTAATAACTATGTTGTTCTGTAGACTGCTGAAGCGTAAAGTCTTGTGTTGTTTTGGAAAAAATTAGTGCTTTGAAGTGCGGTATTAGTTATACTAGTTTTTAAATAAATACCTATTTGGCTGGCTTCTACAGCTCCTGATATAGTATAAAAATTAACTGCTGCACCATCATAGTAACCTACAGATAAACCACTCATTTCAGAACTAGCCGTGTAGGGTAAGCCTGTTATAATATAGGTGGAACCTGTTCCCAAAGTTGGCGCTCTAATAGCAAATCTTACATATACAAGATTACCTACTTTTTCATAACGTCCATATTGTATATCATAAGAAGCATTACCTCCCAACGAAGGAGTCCAATCGCCAGTTTCGTAATCGCTAAGAACATTTACAGCAGCAGTATCAGAACCAAATGTAATACCAGCAGTTGCTGTAATTTTTCCAGTAACACCTAGAGTACCACTTATAGTATCGCCAGCAGCATCTACAAACTTGGCTCCAGAGGCTATGTCTTTAGATCTACCCATTAGGTAATCTCCAATATACTCATCATTACATCACAAGAGGAGGCTGACCTCTATGTCACTATAATGCTACCGCCTGTTTGTAAAACGACCTTTTCATCACCTCCCACGACAACAAGTGAGCCTCCGCTAGGTACGGTAGCCTGTTTGACTAAGAACGTATCATTAGATCCATCGTTGTGTGTTACGTCAACTGTGATAGCTGCAGTGGTTCTGTTAGCACAAGACAACCCAATAACGGTTGTGGCTGTGCTGCCACCCACTGTGTAGCTTCCCACCGTAACTGCTGATGTGCCTATGCTACGTGAAGTTTTTCTAAGAAATGTATTTGCCATATTGCTATCCCAAAGCTATCGCTAGTGCAACAGCAGAACCTGCTGCATCAAAAGCTGTGGATGCCGCTATACGTGCATCTGCTCTAGCGTTTGTGAAGTATAAATTAGAAGATCCTTCTGATAGATCATCTGTGTCGTGATTACCAAAAGAGATTATAGAGTTTAGATCGTGATCGTTAGATGCAGGATCAAGGTGAGCAGCAACACTAGCAGGTAAAGTTATGAATACAAACTTAGTTCCTGCTGAGAAGTTTGTTGCTGATCCACTGTTTGAACTTGATAGTACTGTAGTTCGTGCAAGAGTATTAGTGCCACTGTATGTACCTAGTCCTACCTCCCACTCATCTGTGCCATTAGCTGTATGCACAATAGCGTAGTAAGTCGTATCATTTGTAGACATGACTGATGCAAATGTATCGAAGGTAGCACTTGCTCCTCCGAGGGTTAGACTAGATGTTCCTGTAGTAGTCGTGGTTTCACGTACACGATCTTTTAGTACTAATGCCATTGTATTACCTTTACGTTATACGTATGACTGCGTTGGATGCATCTGCTGTAGGAAAGATAACAGTAAAGTCACCTGCTGTAGATGCCACGTTTGAGCCAAACGAGAATACAGCTATAGCTTTGTTGCTTACCGAACTGTTGTATAGCAAAGCTCCAGCAGCCGTGATTGTCAGGTTAGAGAATACTTCATCTGCAAAGTCTACAATAGCCGTATCTCCTGATAACGATATGACAGGCGAATCCAGTACCTGTCCTCCTGCACTGTAGTTTGTTCCTGTAGCCTCATCTGAGTTAGCTGTAAGATCAGAATAGTTAGTTGTAGCTTTACTGAAGCTACCTGTAGGTGATGGTTTAATTAACGCAATCTTTAACGAGTGCGTGTCTAAATCGTGAACACCCCCAAGTAGCTCTTGCTTGAAGCTGTTGCACATTGCTGTAGTAATAGTACCCATGAGAATGTCCTTATGTTAAATGCACGAAGAGGCCAGCAAAAGCCAGCCTCTAAGTTTATCTTATGATTATGCTACGTTGTACTTAGCAGAAACTAAACCTTGTGGGCGTAGAATCTTGCGACCATATAGGTGCATACCACGTACAATGTCTGCAAATGAGTCAGGATCACGGTAGTTTTCAACCTTGTTGATCTGCTCTGCAGTGGCAACAGCATCCATTTGACCTGCAAGGATAACACCAAAGTTAGCGTCTTGGTTTGCTGAACCTGAAGTACCTGCTCCTGTGCCTTTTGATGGAAGTGAGTTGGTAACGTACACTTTGAAACCGTGTAAGTTGTTTGCAACTAAGCCATTCATTAACTCACCATTGCCGCCAAAGTCAGCGTTCAATAGACGTGAATCTTCGTCTTTTAGCATCTCAACAAAGATTGGATCAACAACTAACCAACGATTACGTGATTCAACGTTTGCTACATCCATAGTACGAGCCATACGTGCAATAACAGTTAATGGTGTTACTGTCGCTGTTGGCGCAGTTGCTATGCCTGGTAGACGAATAGCCAATGGAATTGAATGGTCACCAGCACTTGATGTAGTAATGCTTGCGAAGTCACCTTTCTTCAACTGGTGCGTCTTCAAAAATTCACCGTTGATCTCACTTGATGTCGGGTGCTGTGCAGTACCAGATACGGATGTAGTTACCGCACCTGCTGAAGAGTAGCCTGACATGTAAGATAGAACATCAGTGTCTAGTGAGTCAGCCATTTTATATGCTGCTCTGTCTGCAGCTAGGCTTACGAAGTCAACGTGTGAGAACTGCTCTTCGATGTCATCCATTTTGAAAGCAAAGTAGTTAGCTTTGTCAATGGTGAGTGAGAAGTCAGAATCTGCTAACTTCTGTACAGTAAGACTTGTGTGTCTTTGTAAAGCGTTAACAGTCACGTCTGGTTCTTTTTGGATGCGTACAACGTCACCCTGGTTTGCAATCTCTCCGAAGTAAGAGTTGTTTGTGATTGCGTTAGTCACGGCTGCTTTTCTTAAAGCAATCTGTGCCTGTTTGGAGTACATGATCGGGCTAAAGTTGCCTGAAAAGCCTCCACTTGCTGATGTAATAGCCATAGTTAAAATCTCCTTTTATAGATATGGCGTGGGGTTAGTACACTACATATCCACTCTGAAGAGGCTCTTTGTTTTAGGGTGGTCAGCTATGCTTTGAGACTGCGCTGTCTCTCTGCGCTGGGCCTATACGTAGAGGTAAGTCTTTTGTGTGGCTAGTGCTTGATTAAAGCATACACACTAATGTTGTGTATATGCTATAGTTGTATCTACGATGCTAAGAATGTCAACTACTTTCTTGATACATCGTAAATAAATCTTCCATTACGTTGAGCGTCTAGTATTTCTTCTTGTTTCTTTTCATACTCTCTTATACTCATTGCAGCTACTTCTGATTCACGAATGTATCCTGCTGTGTCATCTGGTTCTGGTGCTGCTGCACTTTTTGTTTTTACAGAAGATGCTGCTGCTTTCTCTGAAGGTTTAGCTTTCTTCTTGTTACTAATACCTTTGTCAACTTTATACAAATCTATTACACGTGCTACAGATTTTGCATCATCAACGTTTTCATACAGAGCATCCTGTACCCACTTAGGTTGTTCTTTAGCCCAGTTGTGAAATGTATCGTCCTGTCTTATCTCTATAAAGTCAGGATGCATCTTAACAAGTTCTGCTTCTGCTTTCTCTCTTTGTGCATCTACTTTAAGTTCTTCAAACTCAGCCATACGTTCTTCTAAAGCAGTAGCAGATGCCTTGGCTTTTTTATCTGCAATAGCCTCAACGATACCTGCTATGTCAGGATACTGTTTAGACCAAGCCTCTAACTCTTCTTCAGATTTAGGAAGTACAAGCTCTTGCTTTGCAGCTTTAGTTAGCTTTGCTTCTAGTGCTTCTATCTTTGCGTTGAACTCTTCTTCTTTCTTTTGTGAGTGTCTACGTAAATCACCATAGCGTTTCTTGAAGTTCTTTTCTTCAGGACTTATGTCATCTTCTTCTTGTGCTTGGGCTTCTGGTTTTTCTTTTTGTTTGGTATCACTCTCTGCCTGTACTGGTTCAGCTTTAGGCTCCTCGCTACTGGGTTGATCTTCAGTACTTTCTTCATCTGTCTCACCTAGCGCTGCTTTTTTCATAGCAAGAAATTCTTCTTCATCTTTCTTGATACGCTCTTCATTACTCATGTAGCCCCCTCTACCCATTAGTACTCTTGGGATATCGGGTTTTACCATAGGATTAGGTTTTGCTTCTTCGTTTGTAGCCATTTGTTTTCTCCTTATGTTGGGGTCAGCCGAAGCCGAGTGGCCTTATAGTTATTTGGATTTTTTCTTTTTGTTTTTCTTGGTCATAAGTGCGCCTTTGTTAACACCTGTTGAATCATCATTATAATCACCTGCTGCAACATTATCATATATTGGTGAAGGTTTGGGCGCAGGTGTAGGTGGCCTAGAAGGTTGAGGAGGTAAGAAAGAGTCTGGGTCATCTTTAACAGATTGAATAAACTTATCTTGACCTGAAGGCTCAACTGTTTTAGCTGGCGCACCAAAAGCAGCAGTAGCTGCGTCTGCAGATGCTTGTCTAATTTTTGTTCTTGTCTCATCGTCAAGTGTTGATGTTACTTTTTCATCCACACCCGGAGTTGTCATGGTGCTTGCTTCCTGCACATCAGGTGTGTATGCCTTTGTCATTTTGTCTAGTTGTGCATACAGTGCATCCGTTTGTTCAGGAGTTCTAACTTCAGGTGCATATGGATCATTACCTGTTATCTTACCAAGTAGAGTTGATATCAATCCCGGCTCTTCTGCGTTAGCTATCTCAAGTAGTTGATCATAACGCCTTTTATCTACTTCACTTGTATAGATATCATCTCTTCTACGCTCTATCTCTTTTTTAAGTTGTCTAGTTTCATTCCACATGGCAAGCTTTACTGCACCGCCAACTATAGGATTTAGTACACCTATACCAGCAGCTAATATACTACCTTTCATGCTCTTCTGATCTTCTATCATTTCAGATAGTTCTTCCATACTCAACTCTTTATAGTTAATAGGAGTTGGCGCTGGCATATCCATACCTCCACCCCCTGATCCACCAGAGTCAGAACCACCACTACCACCTACTGGAGGAGCTTCAGGTGCTACAGCTACGCCCTCACCTTCTACAGGGTAGTAACCTGCAGGTATTTCCATTTGTGGTACACCATCTATAAACGTAATAAATATTCTGTGACCAGCATCATTCATGTACTCACGCATTTCTAACAGTGGTCCACCGCCTGTACCATCACCATAGTTGGTGTATGCCTTCTCCATATCAAAGCCGCCCTTTTGGTCAGGTGCATAAAATGGTTGATTGAACTGGTCTTCACCGCCTATAAGATTTGTATCTTCATCAGTAGCAAGTCCACCTTCATCCATACCCAAGTCTCTCTTTAGGTTTTGAACAAGTCTTTTATAAAAAGGTTGGTCAGCGTAACGCACACTAAAAGTTTCATCATCGTCCATGTATGGAACACTTCCTGCACCTTTTGTTGATTGTCTCACATTAGGAGGTGGTGGAGTTGGTGACTGATTGTTTCTAAAGTCAAACCCTTTTCCTCCAAAGTTTATTTTATCTGCAATGGAAGGACCAATGTCATCTGATGTACGTGGCTTTTCGTAAAGTTTTACTCTACGATCATTATCATTATCGTCATCACCAAAAACAATATTATTCAATCTTTTTAATAATGCTTCTCCTCTTGTTTTTGGATCGTTTTTTCTAGCCTGAACTCTAGCAGATATAGCTTCTGGGGAGTTGTCTTTTTTATTATTACGTGAATCAGTATTAGAACCAAAAGCTTGAGCCATTATCTCTGCATGTGTTTTACGTGGTGCAGTGCGTTTAGGAGTTTTTATATCTCTATTCTTTGCTACGTCTTTGTAGTCCTTCATAGATGTACCACCCCTGTTCATCTCAACAGGTGCTTCATCATCCATTACCTCTAAGTCTAGCTCAGAGAGTTCTATGTCCATACCCATGTCATCATTCATGTCCATAGGCTCTCCACCTATACGTCCATCTTGTGCCATCTGAGCGTAACCCATCTTAGCTTCAGCACGTAAGTCTTCAAATAGTTTTACACCATGATAATTAACTACATCAGTAGGTACAACTATTTCACCTTCACTTAGGTTAGCTGGTATGTCATCTCTTACATTCTCTGCTGTTGCACCTAGTGGTATATCATTGCCTGATACAGGATCTTGTCCTATAGTATTGTCAGGTACATCACCAAAGTTCATGCTCATTTGTTCTTCTAACGCCATACCGCCCTCACTAAATGGGAATGCTTCTGCATTCACTTTTTTTGCATTACGTGCTAATACTAAGTGTCCTACTTGAACTACTGTATCTGCTGATAATATTGCTTCTCCTGTCTCTCTGTCATAGAAGAAGCCCCTACGTGTAGGGTCATAACCTACCTGTGTAAATTCAGGATTGTCAAAAACATCCTGTGCAAGCTTGTATGCTTCATCGTCTGTAGCTTCAACATACTTACCTGTCATAACAGCAAAAGGTGCTTTACCTTTTCCTTTTGCAACACCTAAAGCCTTTCTAGGTTGTGGACCATCTGGCTGTATAAACTTTACATCTTCTAATACAACAGCAGGTTTATACATTGTTTTTCCTGAGTGTTTTAGAGTAGGAATCCAAACATCATAATCTGTATAAGCATCAATGTCTAGTCTAGCATCTACTATATCACCATCAGGAATAGACTTGTTAAGTCCTACCATTGGTAGTTTTCTTTTACCTGCATTCAAAGCACTTACTGCTTCTACAAATGTAGCTGGCTTTGGTACTTCTTCTACTACACGTATTGGTCTAAGTTCATCTGCACGATCTCTATAGGTACTAGTAAATACTCTACCTTCTTCTACTCCTGAAGCTAACTCTTGTAGTTCTTCATTACGGCCTTTTAACTTTTTACGGAACTCTTCTGATGTAGCATTTTCTTTACGCCACTTTTCAATAGCTTCATCTGTAAGACCTGCAGCTTCTACGGTTGGTACATCTTTAAGGTCTGCTATTTTGTCAGACTGCTTTATTAAAGATTTAGCAACTGGACCCATTGCAGGTATAGCTGCGCCTAACGCATCACCTGCTGCGATGATAGCAACTTTACCATAGCTAGGATCTTCCTTGCTTAGTTCTTCTCCTATTTCAACTGCAGAACCTATAGGAGTCATATCTACTGCTACATCTGCAGCCTTAACACTAACAGGTTTCTTTTTTCTATAGTCTCCTGTTAAGGGAGATGTTATTCTATCTAGAAAACTTTTTTCTTTTTCATCCACTGTTTACTGTCTCCCTCAGTAACTTTAACTTTCTTAGTACGTCTATCGCACCCTGCTGTCTATGTATAACATGTGGTTCGTTTGCTGTTTCTAGCGCACGTTGTCTGGTTTGAATTAGTTCATCTATATGCTGTTGAAACTGTTCGTAACATTCTTTATCATTGACCAACTGCTTGAGGTGCATTGCCTGTAAATCCTTGTTCTTCAGGTAGTGGTGCTGTACCCATACCTATTTGTGAACCTCCACCTCCAGTAGTATCTGCTACACTTTGTGGACCTTGACCTTCAGGAGCAGCTACACCTTGCTCTGGCGTTGGTGCTGGTGCTTGAAAACCTTTTAGTATCTCAGCCTGTATAGCTGCGTCAGCAATAGAGTTAGTTACCTTGTCAGGATCTAAGTCCATGCTCTTCGCAATCTCACGTATAATATAATCCATCTTAGCAAAAGGTGCAAGCACTGGATTCTGTGCTACCTGTAAGAACTGCATCAAGCGTTGGCTACGTACTTCATTAGCCATCAAACTCTCTGTACCCGATGCGTGTACTTCTAAGTCACCCTTTATATCATCATCAAAGTCAAACTGCATGTTAAATGCAAAGAATGCTTTGCCTAGTGGTCTGATTAGATAGTCATCTACATTTTTAACCACAGTTCGAATACTGCCGTTAGCAGCAGACATGAGCATAGAAATCCCACTAGCAGTCCTGCCAACTCCTTGCACCCCTGTTTGACCGTGGGCAAATGAAGGAAACCCAGTACTTTCATCAGCTAAAACCCTCGCTTTATCAAATAGTTGCATGTTCTCTTGGGCTACGTTTGGAAACTTTGTACCAAAGATAGCTTGTCCTGGAGCGCCACCTTGTCTCCTAAAAATCTTTCCGGGATATACAGAAAGGTCTTGACCCGGAACTAAGTTAGTCTCGTCTACTTCTATGATTAGATTACCAGACATTGCAGCATTGTCAATAGCCATTCTCATAAAGCCATTCATCAATGTCTGTGTATCATCCATGTTCTCAGCAATACCAACACCAAAGAAGGAGTATGGGTTATGCTCGTATGGTACAGCGTAGTAAGGTATACGTGTAGGCTTGAATGGATTTAGTACAAAGCGTAGTACTTCACCGTTGCTTATCCATACGTTACAGTTTACCTCATCTAAGTCACTAAGCTCACTAGGTATATCTACGCCATGCTCTTCTAGTAGCTTTGTATCTACGTAGCTCCAGAACTCTAACACCTCCCAACGTTCTGATGTTGGTTGAGTGTCATCATCTTCCATAGTCATTTCCCAGTACTTCTGTGTATAGTCTGGTCCTTTGTCTATAGCATTCTGTATACCGTCATCCATAAAGTATGGACGTGTCTTTAGCTTACGTAGTTGTGTTCGTGACATCTTATGTCTTTGTACAACATACTCTGCCTCATCCATATCCTTGGCTTCAGGGTCAGGATAAAAATCCCATATAGAAACGTGATCACATTCTGGAACAGTCTTAACAATGGGATCGTACTCACCATCTTCATTCCAGTTAGGATACTCTTTATCTACAGCAAATGCACCCTTCATTACACCTGTACCTAGTAGTGCCATTTCAAATGCCATACTTCTTAGGTGTGTAGTAGCGCCTGACTCTTGTAGCTGATCATGTATCTTCTTTTCCATCTTCTTAGCTGCAACCATAGCAGGATGAAACGTAACACTAGTAGCTGTAGTGCCATCACCCTCTATAATCTTTTCAGACACAGGCTCTAGTTTTTGTTCCATGCCAGCTAGTCTAGACTGTAAATCTATAAGAGTCTCACCTGGTTTTAGTTCTGTGTCGCCATCTATTAGATAAGGCTTTGGCGCTGGTGAACTCATAGCTGCACTAATAGCAGCCTGTCCTGCTTCTACTCTAGGATCTATATTTATGTGTACTGATTCTGCTACACCATCAGGTAAAACAGAAGGATTTACAGATAATGGAAACTTATTGTTACCAAACAGTACATCTACTATTTGTCCATACGCTGCTAATGTCTTTGTCTTTGTTACCTTTACAAAGATACGAGACTTCTCTGCGTCTGTAAATTGTACATCACTACCATACAAGCCTCTGTAGTTGCGATAAGCTTTCAACCATCTTTGCTCATCTGCATATCTAGAGTCTTCAGATCTTTTATATCTATCTTTTATAAAACCTATGACACTATCTTTTTCTTTGAAGATAGAATCTAGTGTATCCTCTGCTGCAACAACCTCTGCTGTTTCAAACATTTCTTCCTGTTCAGCCATTAGCTGTTATCCTTTCTTTTCCAAGGTCCGTTATTAAAAGCCGCCTGTTCTTCGCAGTTAGGACATTTGTCGTTCCACATATTTGTGTTGTAGGTTATCTCACACTTAGGGCAAGTTTCTACTAAGTTAGTATCCGAATGTGGAATCACTGGCTTGAAATCCTGATCGTTGTTTAGCAGGGTTGTAATCCCATATGCTGCTACGTGGTCTTGTCATTATACCATATCTTAACGCATCATACAAGTGGTCTTCTGCTTTTGTGTCTACATCCTCTGGATTCTTTTTGTCCAGTGGAATGCTTGGTATCTGTGCTATAGTGTTTACACAGTTATTCATAAATACTAACATAGGCTTTTCAATAAAATCATCTACCTTTAAACGCCTATGTATTTCGTTTTTACCTGCGATACGTGAGCCTCTTGAGCGATCAGAAGGACGCCATCGACATCCTTTCATATTCATCTGCTCTGCTAGTGATGGTCCAGTATCGCCACGGTTGTGCCACAAAGAGCTATCAAGCACACCGTATCTCATTCCACCGTCTTTAGCTTCTGCCTCTAGTATCATATCAGCTAAGTCTGTAGCTGTAACCTTAGAGACATACATTTCTCTGTAGACTATAAGCTGCTCATCAGGAGCCACAGTAAACCAAAGAACACCAGTATGGGAACCATAACCGTAGTCGCAAGCCCTAAAGCGTACCCAACTGTTAGGGATTTCAAAGTGTTCAATAACGTGGGAAGTTCTGTCAAATTCGGGAAATGCTGCTCCTTCGTTGACATCCCAGTTTCCTTCGAGGAGTTGCTTCCTCTGATGCTCTGGTAGTGATAAGAGCATGGCCTCATAGTCACCCTCTTCGGCAAGGTATGGGTTATCGAAGAGAGACGCAGGAATAAACCTACGCTTGAATAAAGGCTGACCTTCCTTGCTGTGTCCTTTAGGGAAGGTGATTGTTTTTCCAGTCTCAACATCTGTAGCCCAAAAGTCTTTACCTGCAGGTGCAGGATCTATAAACATCTTCTTTACCCAACTATGTCCAGCACCACCTGGGTTTGTTGTAGCTCTCATGTAAAGTCCTAAGTCTCTACTGTGTGCGCTACGAAGACGTGACCTCATATAATCCCAAGCGTAAGGTGTAGGCCATTGAGTAAGTTCGTCAAATCCAATC
>Ga0181418_1000750_pt1 | contig 10824 bp, 20 predicted proteins | sample 41SPOviralmetaG_FD_130143 | JGI IMG/M metagenome (GOLD analysis project Ga0181418, IMG submission 130143) | Marine viral communities from the oligotrophic San Pedro Time Series (SPOT) site, San Pedro Channel, CA, USA - 41 SPOT_SRF_2013-03-13 | ecosystem: Environmental > Aquatic > Marine > Strait...
CAACATGCCGTCTTGAACGCGTGCAAGAACTTCTGTTGTTGTTGGTCGTTCAAAAGTCTGTATGTCTTTAACGAACCCGAGAAGAGGCTCGTTGCCTGTGATGCCTGAGAGCAACGGCATCAGCTCATGTCGAAGCGAAGAAGCTTGGCTTGAGTCTCAAGAGCCTTGATTGCAACCTGCAAATTTTCGTCACGACCTGCCTTCTGTTCATATTTAACAAGGCGTGCAATTGCAGCAGCTAACCATTCAGGGCGCTCAATCTCTGAGTCTTTTTGAATTAACAGGCGAGCCCGCTGCATGTAAATGTCGGCAGTTCTTTCGCTGACACCCCACTGCTCGGCTGCATATTGCAAAATTTCAAAGCGCGAATATGACTTGATAAACAAGCCGTACACAGTCGAAACCCTGTGCTCCATCTCCGCATTCGTGGATTTAGCCATGCCCCGAAGTTAACAGGGGAAAGAAGGAGTGGTAGCTCACTACAGCTCCCTGTCAGAGGTCAGTTGCTCGACACCTCTTTAACGGTGTAAGAAAAACCGCACTCCGTTGCAGCGGTTTTAAGAGCACTCAATTCATCTGTGTCATAAGCGTAGTCGTACCACTCCTCCACCGTTCCAGAGAAGGCGGTGACAACGTAGGTAATCCCAGCAACCATGCTGAGTTTGAGAAGATTGTCTGCTTCTAGCTTGTCCTGAGTTCTTTCAAACTCTTCAAACAGGTTAAGCATTGTGTGATGATAATCCATAAAAAGTTACTACAGTGTGAGGGTTGAAAAAGCTGCGGTTAAAGGTCCATGGAGAGGGTTTCTCCGTGGACAGTACCGAGTTCGTTGATGTAGTCCTGGAAGTGCTCGTAAAGCCCTTCGTAGTCATCAGCTTCTTGGACAGTCATTAACTGGTGGAGTGCTTCGCGGATCTGAAGGGCACGTTCCAGGCGTGCCAGCCTTTGGAACTGCTGGTAGTGGCGTTGGGGTTTGGTCATTGGTGTAATGCAGGGATGCGGGTGGTCTTCACCCGTGGTAAAATACTACAGTACAGACACGGAAACGTCAATGAGACTGAACCGCTTCACGCTCCAGGAACTTCACCTGCTCTCTGACTCCTTGTACTGGGAGTTCACAATCTTTGAAAAGAGCGGCTGGGCTGACACAGCGCGTGCCCGACAACTAGAAACGCTCCAGGGAAAGATTCACGAATACATGGAAACTAGGTATGAGCCCTCTTAGACGTAGGGCCACGCCAGTTGTGTGTCAGATGCGTAAACGTCCTCATCGTTTATATCGATGGGGCGTTCTGCCACGTAGGCGTTGAACAATTGCTTCAAACGTTCCAGGGGAATCCTTAGTGCCCTGGCTTGTTTAGCCACGTTCATCTGTCCCGTATAGAGACGCTCCAGGGCTTTACCTAGTTCTTTAGGGCTCGCTGGGCCGTATAGAGGTTCATTCTCTCTAACCATTGGCACTCTGCCCCACGTAATTCTAACTCACTGAGCAAGCGAACCTGCGGTGCTCCGCTGCGCCGGGCTACTACAACCGCTCCACACTTAGGCTTTAACCCAGTCAGGTGCTGCAATCCCAGGGAATAGGCTCCTGTTTGGCAAATGTAATTAGCCAACATTTCTTCACTGCGAGCTTTAACGCTGGTTTTCCAGTCAGCAACGCAGAGCGTTCCGTTTACGTCGATTAAGGCGTCAGCCGTTCCAGCCCAGCCGCGTGGGTCATGAATGGAAAATTCGATGGCATGAATGGCCGTTACGTTTTCTCCGATCCAAGACCGTAGACCTCGGGCGTACCCAGAGGCGCTCCAGGGGACTCTAGGAGCCCCTTGAATGGCCTTCTCGATTGCCCAGGTGGTGATTCCTTTAGGAGTACGCTCCAGGCCGTCATCTCCAGTCCTCCAATTTCCTCGCTTGTTTGCGCTATTTCTTGCCAGCTTTGCCGCCGTCTTGAGGACATACTCCGCGTGGTTGTGCGCCAAAGTGCCGCGCTCGCAAGCAACATCACGCTCCAGGGGAGCAGTGGGTCGTTCCAGCCATTTGTCGAGTGCATCTTTTTGCCATTGGGGTGAGGTTTCTTTGAGGATGTGTGTCACTGAGGCGTAAGACGCACCGGACTCATCGCGATACACACGGTGCGGGCCAGAGTCATCACGCTCCAAGGTCCAGCGGCGTAATCCCGCTAGTGCGTTTTGTGAATCAGTTGCTTGCATCCACCAAATCCATTTGGTTCTTGAGCCAAGCTTTCTGCAATTGGTGAGCTTTGGGTTCTATTAAGTGCATTGAGCTAACAATCCCAGTGATGTTGCCCACTGAAATTGAAACTCTTCCGTCTTCCAAAATTGTGGTGATCGTCTGAGGTAACGGTTTTTCGTAGTGACGATCAGGCATTTAACTCTTAAAGCTGGTTGAGTGTAGGCAGTAAAAAAGGGGCGATTACGCCCCAGAAACATGTTGTTTTAGTTGGCCTTGAACGGATTGTCCCCGGTCAATAAACGGCTGATGTCAAAGCCGCTGTCACGGGATTCGGTCCAGGCAGTTTCGATGTCGGCCTGTGCGCCTTTTTTGCGTGGTGCAGGGCGCAAGCTGTAGCGGGTTTCTAAGCCAACACCATCTTTTCCTAGGACAAAATCCCAGGCAAGCAGGTCGGCGTAGTCCTCCATTTGACTGACTGAATCAAGTTCGTTGATCAGGCTCTTTTGACCGAGCTGCATGATCTGAACTGAACTGGTGTCGTAGTTGTAGACAGGCACGGCAATGGCAAACTTCACCTTGTCGGGTGCAGTGCCTTCGCGGTTGAGACGGCGGCTGTAATCAGTGCCCATCTCTTCTTCAATGTCTTCAGGGCTTGGGTCTTCTGCGAAACGGAACGGCTTTGACTTGCCGTCGGTGGTTTCGCCCCAGCACTCGAAAAACTCAAGAGGCTGGTCGTCAAGAAGAGCAAAGCGGACATTGCCGCCGGACTGGATTTTGGAGGGGTTGAGATAACCGCCGCCGCCACCGCCAGAAGCGGCGGATTTGTTCTTGTCTGAAATGAATGGCATGGTCTTGGTTGCTGTGGGCGTGTTGCCCTGTGCTTTTCTACTGTAGCAGGATGCCGACAGTGGTCAAGTGCGGTAGGATAAAAAACCCCAGAGCCGGAAGAGCTGCTGGGGTGGTTTGACAACCGACTTGACCCACACACTGTAGCAGATGCTTCTTGCTGATTTTGTTCTTACGTTGCCTAAAACTTGGGCAACCGCTCCGATTTATGCCGCTGGGGTAACGCTCCCAAACAAGAAAACCGCTTGTGGTAAATCTCCTCTTGGCCGCGCTTCAAGAGAAAACCTTTCACCTCAATGCACGGCTAACTACATAAAAGAAAACCCGGAGACATTCCAGGCCGTCGGTGTTTACAGCGGTACTCGCTCCGGCGGTTTGGTCATCTTTGACGTTGACCGCAAGCTTTCTGAAATTAAAGAAAAATGGGGTGATGACCTAGCAAAAGCGCCTTGCATTACATCGCCTAGGCCCGATGCGGCCAAGTTTTTGTTCATTGTTCCAAAAGAAGATCGGCTAAAAGTCGCTTCAATGAGTCACGTTGCTGCAGGGCAGCAAGGCTGGGAAGTTCTTTGGGGTGCTCAGGGCGTTTTGTGCGGCGCTTATAAGGAAAAGGGTGAGTACACGTTCCAGGGAGATGTGAACGCGATTCCGGAAGCTCCTGAGTGGCTTCTTGAGCGAATGCGGGAGCAGTACCGCAAGGTCAATCAAACCGATACCGCACGCAAGCTGCGCGATACGCGTTACACCAACCGGTCCAGGGAAGAAAAGATTGCGATTGCTGAAAGCTGCCTGAGCGTTATTGAGCCGCGCGGTGCTTTTAGTGAGCGGTTTTGGTGGGAGATCGGCGCAATGCTTCACAGCGAGCTGCCGAACCAGGATGGTTTGAAGCTCTGGGAACAGTGGAGCCAAAAGGATGCTGAATATGCAGAGCACTGGGAAAACGGCAACAACCCTTGTGCTGATCGCTGGGATGCCGGTTTCACAGGTGGTGGTCTTGGATTTGGCAGTTTGATCATGGAGGCGGATTCGGTCGATCCAGATCGAACTCGATTTCAAAGGGACGGTCTTACACAACTGGTGGACGAGATCCAGGCGGCGCCCGCAAAATTCAAGCTCGATTTTTTAGGCCCTGAAGAGCTAGTCGCCCGTGGTCTTGAGATTGAAGAGACCTACGACAATCCGGCGTTTGCGGACCAGGCAAAAACAATCCTGGCCCAGGAAGGTGGACGCCAGCGCGAAGGTGCTGCTGCTATTGACCGGCTTCTGGACGCGCACACTACTTACGAGCGAAACCGTGGGTGCAAGCCTGCTGCTGTTGGGGAGTTGGACAACACACCGTTTGAATATTTGATTCCTGGGCTTTTGCCAAAACCGTGGCTTCTTCTGATCCACGCTGATGGGGGCACGGGTAAATCAGCCATGTGCCAAACGTTGTGCAAACACATCAGCCAGGGCATCCCGTTCAATGTTCACGGCGCAAATGTGCCAGTGGCTAAAGCCAAGTGCCTTTGGTTAAACGGTGATCAAAGTGAGCGAGTGCTTCGCTTTCAGTTTGAGGAAAGGGGCATGACCTCAAATGTCGATGTAATGGCTGAGTGGGACATGCAGTGGTATCGACAGTTTTGCAAGATCCAGGAAAGGGAGAAATATGCGCTTGTGGTGATTGACAGCCTTGATGGATGTAATGACTCCAACCCTTACGAGGAAAACCGCCGTGAATACGCTCATCCGCTAAAGCGGTTGGCTCGTAGGAACGGAAAAGACTTTCCGGCGTGTTCGATCATCGTGATCCATCACAACAACCGAAACGGTGGTTTTCGTGGCACAAGCGCAATAAGAGCCGCTGTGGACGAAACGTGGAACATGGTGAAACTGGACAACAAACAGGTTGCAGAACTCGGCCTCACCTACAACAGCCGTCTGGTCACTGTTGAAAAGTCCCGCGATAACCGCGAGGACATGCGCCAGGTGTTCACACTGAAGGATGACTACACCTACGCCATCGGACCTGTTCCTGAGCCCAAGGAGAGGTCAATCAAAGGCCCAGAGGGGTACAAGCTCGCGATGCTCAGCGAAATGAGGACAAACCGCAAAGCTTGGGCAGCTAAGGATTTTGAAGAACACGAAACCCTTGGCGGGGTTCACCGAAAGCGGGCCATCAAATACGGGCTTGAAAAACTTGAAGACCAGAAACTGATAGAGCGGTGCGGGCCTCCTGAAGGCACCACGTTTAAAGGCAGAAGACCTAATTATTGGCGGGCTGTCGGTACAGACGTTCCAGGTAAGTTCAGCACTCGCGCACGGGGGGCGTCTGTTTTAAGTAGTGTTAAAAGTGCAACCCCTTCTGCTGGAACGGATTTGAACGACAATGCAGATTGTCAAAAGCCTGCAATTGTCAAAAGTTCCCCAGCTTCTGATCTTTTGACAAAACCTGACCTTTTGACAAAGTCGATTGTCGTTAAGAAACCTTCCCCTGGAACAGACAAGGCTTTTGACGCGCCTAATCGCACACATAGGGGTAACGACACGGATTCCGGTTTTACCTTCTGGGACTGAGTTATGTATCCCTGCCTCTCTGATCCCAGGGCAACAGACAAGCAGCGCATCCTTCACTGGGAGCGTTGTTTGGTTGGGCTTTGGAAAATTGCAGAGCCGCCCGTGGGGTGGAAAGAATCTCTGCGTCTTCGGGATGAGCAAGGGTTGACGAAATACCCATAGAGTGCTACATTGTTAGCAGCGTTCGCAAACTTGTGACTGAAAAGCAAACACGTTGCACAATACAAACAGGACACCACTACGGTGGCAAGTTCTTTAGTAAATTGTGCGAAGCGGCGCTGCTAGCTGATCCTCGTAATCGCTCCAGAGTTTTGGATGCATTTCCGGAGATCGTGTCTAAATATGGACCCGGCAGTGCCTTTTACAACGAGTACCTTTAATGAAAGAGATTACAGTCCGCATCCCTGAAGAAGTTTTGGCCCAGGTAGATAAAGAAGCCGGGTTAAAGCATGTATCGAGGGCTCAGTTCATCCGAGATCGGCTTGTTCTCAAAAACAACAAAGCTGTTGGTGATTATGGGCCTAAAGACTTCCACACCCTGGTAAGTCTTGTTAGGCGTAGAACAGGTAACGGCATGGATAAAAGACAGCTAGAGAACGTTGTAGCTGTTGTATTTAATGAATTAGCTAGTTAATTCGCACACCACACATCAAGGGCTTGTGACTTCACCCATGTCTTCCCCCGCATCACATTCTTTCACAATCGGCGACGTCAAGGTTTACATCGGCTTTGAACATCTAGACAAAGTTCAAACCGCTGGATCTATTTGCTTTGACACAGAAACGCTCCAGTTACAACCAGAGCGCAACAAATTGCGTCTTCTGCAGCTTGGTTCTGGTGTGCGTAATACTGTTGTCCTCATTGATTGCTTTGAGCTTGATGAAAGTGACTGGACTAAGCTCCGCAGCTTCTTCGGCAGTCCAGTCAGATACTGGTTGGCCCATAACGCTGTATTCGATCTTGGGTGGTTGCAAGAGCACGACATCCATCCGCATGGGTGGGTGCGCTGCTCCATGTTGGCCAGCCGACTTCTCACAAACGGGTTGCCTTTCCCGAAACACGGACTTGCGTACGTCGTCAAACGTTATTTAAAAAGAGAGTTATCTAAAGAACAGCAGAGATCAGACTGGAGTGGTGCCTTAACTGATGATCAGCTTAGGTACGCCGCTAATGATGTAATTGCTTTAATGCAGCTAGATAATATTCTTGATCACGAAATAGGTAAGCATAAACTGGCGCAAGCTTACGGTTTGGAATGTCGTGCGCTGCCTGCAATGGCTCAGATGTGGCGCACTGGTTTACCCTGGAACGCTGCTAATCTGCAGCAACGGAAAGAAGACTACGAAGCAGATATAAAAGCTTTAAAAAAGGACTTTATTCTGCAACTTGATCATGCTTTGCCTGAGGGTAAGAAACTACCCAGGGACAAAGACGGTTCTTTTAATTTACGTGCTAAAGATGAGGGCAGGCTAAGCAATAAAACTAAAAAGTATAAAGGGTTCAATTTGAATAGCCCTCAACAACTTATGGAAAAACTGGCAGATATTTTACACGAAACACCTAAAGATGCAAACGGCAAACCCAGTGCATCGCGCCAAGTTTTGCGTACTTATGCCGCAGATCATGAGGTTATTCAGATTTATCTGGAGTGGAAAAAGGCAGACAAACGCCGCCAGATGATTAACTCTATCCAGGAAAAAATGAATGACGACGGTTTTGTACGTGCCAGCTACATGCAACTTGGTGCGGAGTCGGGGAGGATGTCTTGCATTAAGCCGAACAACCAGCAGATTCCTCGTGATCCACAGTTTCGTGGGTGCGTAGAAGCGCCAGAGGGGTACCTCTTAGTAGACGCTGACTTTGGTCAGATGGAGCTAAGGCTTGCGGCTGCTATAGCAAAGGATGAACGCATGATCTCTGCGTTCCAGCGTGGTGAAGATCTTCACACCGTTACCGCTGAAACTATTGGGTGCAGCAGGCAAGTAGCTAAGTCTGCAAATTTTGGTTTGCTTTACGGCTCGGGGGCGAAGGGGCTGCGTAACTATGCCGGTGGCTCGGGCATCACCATGTCGGTTGAGACTGCTGCTGAAATCCGTACCAATTGGCTGGATGCTTTTTCTGGGATTGCTAAGTGGCAACAGCAGATGGCAAAAGAGTCACAAGACAGTGAAGGGTATAAGTGGGCTGAAACTCGGATTTTGGTTTCTGGTATGCGGCGGTATCTCATGGGAGATATGAACCGGCTGACTGTTCGCTGCAACACACCGATCCAGGGAGCTGGTGCCGCCGTTCTTAAATGCGCCCTTGGCAAGCTTTGGCCATTGGTGCATGAGGCAGGTGAAGAGACAGTACGGATTGCAGCCGCAGTGCATGACGAAATTTTGTTACTGGTGCGTGAAGATGCCGCTGAAGAGTGGGCCGCTTGCCTAAAACAAGTGATGGAGGAGGCTGAAGCCAAGTGGTTGGGGGACATCCCCGCATTAGCTGAGGTTTCCATCGGTAAAACTTGGATGGAGACCCATTGATGGCACGCGTTTTTTCCACAGCTAAGGGATGGTGCTGCTTAGGCCCTGCAGGGCTAAAGTATTACACACATCTAACTGGGGCGATGGATGCCGCGTACCGGCAGACAAATAGCGATGGAACGTCTAAACAAAGCAATTCAAACCGCAGTTACGGGTGATTTGCAGAGAGCAGCCATGTTCCTAGAACGTGCCAGGGAAGTTAGGGCGGGTTGCACAAAACAGCGTGCTCAGTCTCGTCATGCTCAAGCAACTGCCTGGAAAAAGAAAGCCGATTCCCCTTTAGTGTGGTAACATATTTGTAGTAATCTAGAGTTTATGGCTTTGCGCCACGGCAACAAAACATATTTTCAAATTCTTTTGGATCCCCATCGAGCAGAGTTAGTGCAGCTTCTGGCTAAAGCACAAAACAAACGTGCAACAGCTTGGATGCGGGATACCATCTACGCGCGTTTAGAAGCAGAGTGGCCTGAACAAACGTATAAAGACGCTGCAGAAAAAGACGCTTTGCAGTGGCAAAGATCCATACATCGTCGCGCTGATGGAAAAATTAAATAAGCTATGAGATTTATAATACAAACGCACCAGGATGCTCCGCTTTACTTAGCGGCTTTATATCAAAACCCTAGGCAAACGTGTCTTTTTACTCCTTTTATAGAAGACGCCTGCAGCTATACAGACAAAAATGCAGTTTTAGATGCAACCCGTAAGTTAAAATCTTTGTTTGATATTGATGCACTAATACTTGAATCATCTGAAAAGTAATTTTATATGGAATACCTCTGCCCCAAGTGCGGTACTAAAACCCGTGTTACTAAAACCTGCAACGATTTTTCAGATCATGTTCGACGCTATCGCAGGTGTCCTGCCTGTGGTCACACCTTTGCCACCAAGCAGCCTTTTGAGCAGCTCTTTGAAGAGCAAAGAGAGCGAACTTATCAGGTCTATAAAAAAGAAGACATTTTGAAAATGAGGCGTATTTGGTTGGAAGAAGGCAAATCCTCTCGAGAGGTTGCTGAAATCTTTGGTTGCTCGGTTAGCTGGGTCAATAAGGTTGTCAAGCGCAAGGCTTGGGCAGATTTATAAAGAGACAAAGCCAGATTGCTTTACAGCTATTTGACACGCCTCTATAACTGCGATGAGACCAACCCTCAACCTTTGAGTCATGGCCCCTGTGAATGTCAATTGGACCACGACTCCGCACCTAACAATCGAAAACGCACGCCAAAGGGCGCTTGACACGCTGCACGAATCCAACCCAAAGCTCACGGTGTTAGAAAAAGCTCTTAGGGTTTCGGCTCTCCGCCAGAGAGCACAGCGTCCAGCAAGGCAATGTGACCAACGGCCTGCTTAAGAAGTTTTCCTTGGTGCCATTGCTGACGGGCCATGGCAACACATAGCTGAGACAACACATCAACGTTGTCGCAGTCTTCGATGGATCTTATTGATCGCTCAAGGGTCAATTCTTCTTCCAAAGTCGGCTTGGCCACCATCCAATCGAAACTGTTCAAGGGCTCGTTTTTCGGAGGCATAGATCCCCTGTTTAAACCGAATGTAATCATGCGCCGCAGGAATAAGCCAGTCATTTATTTTTAAACAAGCTTCGATATTGACGGGCTGAATGCACCCCATGACGACAGTCGCCCAGAACGCGCTTATATAGCTCCAACTCATCGGTCGATCAGTATTCCCCAGCCCGATGCATCGCCCTCGATCAGCCACCGTTGGTAAAAAGCTTGGCGTGAAATTCTCACAAGCTCTCCAGTCTGCGAAATGTCATGTCCGCCCGTTTCCATCAGGGGGCGTCCCATTGGATCTTGCACTACAAACTCGTCAGGGTTGTACCCGACCACCACCAGCCAATGACCACATCCCTCAGAATCACAAATTGGCGGCTCGCCTTTAGAAAAATCGCCTTTACTTAGATACCCAAGCATCACGGGTCTGTTTGCGTCAATCTCAATCTCAATATCTTCTGGCCTTAAATCTTTTTTGAACTGAGCGTCTAAACCTAGTTCTTGGAGAGCATTGACCTGTGCATAAACCGTAGTCGTATCGCCAAACCTACGCCGAACTTGACGGTACTCATAGGGGCTTTTTATCGCGTTATAAAATCCAGCCGTCATGCTCGCGGCATAATCCGCGCACTCACGGTACCCATATCCGCTGGTGCTCTCAAGTTGATTCCAGTGAGGAACGCCATAAACCTGTTCGCTGCGGCCTGTGGTCTTCCAGGTCTGGAACCATTCCGCTTCTTCATTCAATAACTCTTGATCAAGCAGCGAGTCCTCTAACTGCTTAATCGCTGCCATCTGGTGCGGTGTTTCTCGAAACCACTTGAAGAAGGGCAGCAGGCTCAACACAACGCTCGACAGCAAAACTACTTGGATGATGCCGGAGAACATGGCGTGTGCCTAGCTGCAAAACCGCTCATAAACATTGCGCCGCTACCAAGCACGACGATCAAAACGCTGATCACGACAGCTAACACAGATGGCATGAAACTACTTCTCTACCCTTTCAGACGGAAATAGCAGGTTCTTGAGATAGGTGCAGGCCACATCGTCTAGCTCGTTATCAGTCTGCTCGCTGATCTTGACCAGGCAGTCAAGTAGCAGCTGTTTTACGGCCTTTGATTTGATGAATCCAAACAGAATTGGCTTTAGTAGTAAAACCATGAGATCACTGTGTGTGCAAAAAGTCTAATTCC
>Ga0181418_1000751_pt1 | contig 10821 bp, 10 predicted proteins | sample 41SPOviralmetaG_FD_130143 | JGI IMG/M metagenome (GOLD analysis project Ga0181418, IMG submission 130143) | Marine viral communities from the oligotrophic San Pedro Time Series (SPOT) site, San Pedro Channel, CA, USA - 41 SPOT_SRF_2013-03-13 | ecosystem: Environmental > Aquatic > Marine > Strait...
AAAAAGTTATGAACAATTTACCCATACCAATATAGTAGATAGAGTGCAATAGATGCTGCTATTAGATATGCAGCCCATGTCAATGTATATTTGTTAATATATTTTTTCATTTTAACAATGTTTGTTTTTAAATTCTTTTAGTGTAATTCCTTGTTCGTCTTTTTCAGAAACTAATATGTCTCCATTATAATGTAAAAATTCTAAATAAATATCACTATCGTTCCACTTTATACATTCTTCACTTTCCTTATTATATAAATTAGTACATTTATAACAAAAGGTTGTATTATCTTCTAATGCTAAAAATGCATGTCCAAATCCAGGTGGAACCCAATATTGATTATTTGCTTCAGGCGTTAACATTACACTATCCCATTGACCAAAAGTCACAGAATCTGGTCTAAGATCTACGGCATAATCAATGGCTGCACCGCTTGAAACTCTTACAAGTTTACCTTGAGCCCAATCTCCCATTTGCATATGAATACCTCTAAAAACTCCTTTTTTAGAAATACTTTGATTGTCTTGTACAAATTTGTGTGGAATAATGTCTTTTAATTTTTCCTCATTATAAGTTTCTACAAATTCTCCTCTATCATCTTTAAACGTTTGAGGAACTATTTCAAATAGTCCTTGTATGTAAGATTCTTTTATTGTCATAAGCCTAATTCGTTCATTTCATCTATATCGATACCATGTGTATCAAACCACCAATTTTTAGTTCTATCTTGATGTTTTTCCTTAAGTCTAAGATACCTAAGTTTCGTTTTTTCTTGTCTTTCAACTTCTTTTCTAAAAAAATCATGATCCATATAACCATTATTGCTATATAAAATTCTAAGAAGTTTACGCAATACATAACCTTGTTTCTGTGGACCTGGCTTATAACCTGAATCTATAATTTTTAATATAGTGTCTTCGAGTGTCTCGTTTGCACTCTTTATCTTTGTACCATTAACTATAGCATCAAGTCGCTCAAGGCCAAACCCGACATCTATAAAGTCCCCTGAGGTGTTTACAATGTTACCTATTTCTATACCATCGTGATAGAATTCTGTACAATAACCTCCCATTTCTCCATCGGTCCAAATACATTCGTCGTCTAATTTTAATGGAGTTTTATAAATATCATACATCCATTTCCAATTGTCAAACTTATCAGAATGAATAGTTGCACAATCTACTTGGATTTTAAGTTCTTCTTGTACAAATTCCATCCAAAATTCAACGGCTTGGTTAACTGTCATTTCTCCAAAACTAAAAAGACCTAACATGTTAAAATATAAAAGATGACTTCCATCTCCTATCTCATCAATGTCTTGTAGTCTTAAACAAGATTGAACATTTGCAACTGTTGTACCGTTTGGATTTTTAAAAAGATCTTTAAACTGCTGCATGCCAGCAGGACAGAAAAGTGTAGTATCATCATAGGGTCTTACGTGATTATCCATTTGGAAAGCAATTCCTTTCTTTTCACAATATGTGATATACTTTTGTAAGACGTTCATTTATCTACCTTGTCTATTGTATGGCTTTTTATAATTTCTAGAACTTTTATTATTAGAAGCTTTTTTAGAGTGTTGACCTTTTCTTCTTCTTTTTACACCATCTAAATTACCATTACCTTGTGCTTTTTGTCTTGACATAATTTATATATTTAACTTATTTTAGTTGCTTTAATTTCTGTATTTTTAATATGTTCATTTAAGGCCTTGCCCTGTGACTCAGCCATAGAGAACTTTTCGTAAATTTTAACATCGACATTATTATATTGATACGTTGTTCCTGAATTAAATGTTACTAACAGTATTTTATCTTTAAAATTATATTGTGAACATTTAATTGTACTCGATTCGTAAAATGTAGTTTCTGTTGTTTTCATACATTTTATATAGTAAAACGTGGGATTGTTTAAAGTATATTAGATTCTACCTGTACAACAGCATCCCCAGATACAAGAATAGCCTGTAGTCTTTTAATTTCAGCAATAAGAGCTTTATTATCTACTGTAGCTACAGAACCACCAGAAGAAGCAGTAGGTGATGGAGAACCAGTTCCTAATACTGAATCTACTGCATTTCCAACCGCATCTGCTGCTCTAGATATAAAGCCTTGTTGATTAGCCCTTGCAGTATCTACTGTACCTCCAAAGTCTGCTATCATTAATGCTAATTTTTCAACTGCTTCTATTAAATCTCCACCAAGTGCTTCAATTGCTTCTTCTCCTCCTTGTTCAGAAAGATATGCAAGTGCCTTAAACATATCAGTAGATGCTTCAATTGCTTCAATATTAAAGTTTTGACTTGCTTCTGCTATTTTTACATAAGACTCTGCTATACTTTCTAAATCTGTTTTAGCATTACTTAAATCTAATTCAGATATTTTTTCAAGGAAAGTTCCCATATATGGGAAACCTGTATAATTTGCTTGTCCCATTTGTTCAACGGCAGCTGCTATTTTTTTCATAGCGTCTCCTACTCCATTTGCTTCAAAATCACTTGCTTCTTCTATAAGATCTTCAATGTCACCTAAGTCATCATACTTATCCATTATTTTAGTAGAATCAGCAATAAGTTTTATTGCCTTTGCAGTTTTATTAATATGTGTAGGAATAGCTCCTATACATTTAAAAAAGCTTGTTAAATTAGAAATTGCAGCTTGTTCTTTTCCAAATCTTATCATTACATCTATTCCATCTTCCTCATCTTCAAATGCTTCAAATAATTCTTCAATTCCATCTGCAACATTTTCTACTCTATTACCGTCTACCTTTGCTAAATCACTTAAACTAACTGCAAACTCTCTTAAGAAATTGTTAATTTGTTTAGGTGCGTCTTTTGCATTTTCATTAAAGGTTTTCATACCTTCAACTATAGTTCCAAGGACTGGACCCATATCTTGTGCAATATCTAATCCTCTAGCTGCATCTCCTTGAGATCTCCAATCTTTATATGATTTACCTACATTTGCAAACCCATCTACTAAAACTTTAACTAAGTTCATTATGTTTTCTCCAACCTTTTTAAGGGCATTTCCTTTAGTTAAGTCTATTACTTTAGTTACTTTAGTTGGATTGTTAGGATCTCCATACACGTTGAATTTTAAAGTTGACATATCTTTCATAGCACTTGCAATTCCTCCAAGAGCTCCTCCTAATCCTTGTACCATTGAGATACCTGCAGCTACTGGATCTTTAGTACCCATGCTTTTAATAGCTTCCCATAGAGATTGTTCACCTTTACCATATTTTTTACCTATATTTGCAAATGCTCCACTCAATGTTTCTACCATCATTGCAACATTTGTAGTAATTGCAGTCATGGCTGCGCCGTCTAATGTTATAATTTCTTTAATACTACCATCAGGATTATATGTTGGAAATTGTAGTTTTGCCATTTTTGACATTCCATACGCGATGCTACTTAATGCATTACCCATTCCCATTACACTTTGAATTCCTTGATAAACAGCTCCTCCTCCAAGTCCAAATAAACCAGCACCTCCATGTTCTTTTCCAATTTTAGCAAATGAATCAGCAAGTGTATTAAGTAATTTATCCATTTGTACTGGAAAAACATCATAATTAATATCTAACCCTTGGAATTTTTGAATTCCCTTTCCTATCGTAACAAGTGCATTACCTGCAACTAACATTGCAGCTGCTCCTACGCCTATTGAAGCAGCTCTAATTGGGTCCCACATAAATGAGTAACCAACCGCTGTCATTAATTTTTCTAAATTGGAAATTTCTCCTCCAAAGAAACCTGTTTCACCACTAGGTGCTATCATTTTTTTCCATGCACTACCTTCAAATACCTCTGACATTGTAAGTAAGCCTTTTCCTATTACAACTATTGCAGCACCTGCTAATAACATCGCCGCTGCACCAGCTGCTATCATAAGAGGGACTGGACCTGCGCTTGCAGCTGCCATTGCTAAGCCTAAACCAACTATTGTGACTCCAAGCTGTGCTAAGAATTCCCATGGACTATCAAGTCCCTTTATTGCTTGAGAAAATGTATAAACACCAATTGAAATTGCAATTAATGCAAATCCTACTACAAGGAATGATAATGCTCCTAGTGCAACATTCTTTGCTCTTTTTCCAGCAAAATCAAATGCAAATGATAACACAACCACTGCAAGTCCTAATGCAAGTGATCCAAGTATTATTAATGGAGATATTGCTCCTATTACACCTAGTATTATCATCGCTGGTAATAATATTATCATAGTTGCTAATATTAAACCTGCTGTTATTATCGCACCTACCCATGTTCTTCTTCTTCTCTTGTCTCCTAATATTTTAAAGGCCCTTGTTAATATTATAATAGTTGGGTAAAATATCAATGCACCTACAAAAGCAACTGCTAAAAATGGAGTTGCAATTGTCATTAAAATACCGAATAATAATATAGAATATGATACTCTTCTAACATTATCTATTGCAAGAACTAAATTTGATTTTTTACCAAGTACTTCCCTAGAGAACCAACTTAGTGGAGCAGCACCGCTGCTTGCTCCTAAAACATTAAGACCTTGTTTAATTATTACCATTGATAACCAAAATGCCATAGCACCTATAAGAATTACTGGTGACAGTGCAGCAAATGCGACCAATGCTAATCCTAATTTCATAATTCCCTCTGCTATAACATGGATTTGATCTTCGATAAATACTCCAAATACATTTGATAAAAAATCACCTGCCATTGCTAGTTTAATTATTCGCATAGTAACAAAGAACGCTAATGCACCAAATAATATAATTGGAGACATTGCCGCAAATACAGACAGACTATGTCCAAACCCAACAATAACATCAGCAAGCTTTCCTAGAACTAAGGATCTTGTTAACATCTCTTGTGAATCTTCTTCAGTAAGCTCTTCTATGAATGTTTTCTTTAATTGTATAAAAACTCCAAAAAACTTTTCGACATCTTTTGGTTTAGCAGCTGCTATTATTGCAATGGCTCCTGCCATTCTTTTACTTGCAAGAGCAAGGCCTTCAATTGCAGCCAGAGCCTCTTTACTCATCTTACCTCCCGCTACTGCACCACCTGTTACGGTAGCCTCAGTAGCTGCTACTAATTTATCAATTAAATTATATAGGGCACCTCCTGGATTGACTGATTTAGCCATTGAATCCTGTGCTTCATAACTTAATTTTTCAAAAGGTGACTTAAACGCTGCCAATACATTAAATTGTTTTTTTTATATATCTATATTTTAGGCATAGATATATTAGGCATGCTTGGGCCTTTAAAATTGTTGGCCATTGAGCTAGGGTTCATTCCCTTCTTATATTTACTCATCTTTTCTTCTGCCCCTTCTTGTTGTTCTTTCTCAGATTTATTTTTCTTATCTAAATGTTCCTTTAAATTTTGAACATAATAATAATACTCATAATAATCGAGATTATCTATTTCAGAGGGCTGGAGTCGTAAGTGAATGCCCAGATAAAATTTAGTCTTAAAGAAGTTCTCCAGCGAGATCCGAAATAATGAAAAGACTTTTGATTCCACCTGGGAAGTCGAGAGGGAGCGTTACCATCTCTCCGTCGACGTCTACTTCCATTTCAGGTTGTGCACCAATTTTCATTTTTTCAGCTAGCCTGTACATAACCATGTATTTCTTTTCATTCCATCCTTGAAATGCAACTTCTTGGTTAAATACTTCTTTTGTATTAAATCCTCTCCAGTCTAATTGAATATATGGTAAGATTTGGATAAATGATTGATCCCATCTTTTCTTTTGTTCTTGCTGTTCCTTAATATATTTAGTAACAGTTTCCATAACACCAACAGATGGAGGTCTCATTAATATTTCACCAGAACTCTTAGTTTGAATTCTAAAACACCTCGCAACGGCATCATAATATTTTTCAATTTCTTCAGGTACTTCAGTTCCAGTAAGATTCCTTGTAGCTAATTCAACATCTTCAGTTACACCATAACTATTTTCAGCCTTTAACATTAATTTATTTTCAGCTTCTGGAAAAGTAAGATCTCTAATTGCTAAAATAACCGCGATTCTATCTTCTTCTAAAAGATCTTTGTAAGATAGTTTTTTACCGGGTGATTCAATTCTAGCACATGCTTTTACTATTCCATTTAATTTATCTTCAATGTCAAAAATATTACCTTCATCCATTGTTGAAAAATGTCTAATTTCAGCAACTCTTGCTGATCTAATAGTTATTTTAGTATCTGCTGGATAAAAACGTCCTTTTGAAAAAAGAGTATTCATGTCCATGTCGTGATAGCCTAAATGAAAATCAGCATTGTCTGCTTTTTCAGGGTTGAATTTAGTCATGTTGACTTTGCCTAATCCTTCCTTATTAATAGTATCTTCAATAGGATCAACCGTTTCTACGTTTTCTTTTGTAGATTCTTGAGAATCATCGTTAAATGCTCCTCCTTCTTGTTCTTTTTTATTTAAGAACTCGTTTAAATCTTTATTGTCTTCACTCATATTGATGTGTTTGTTAGATTATATAATTGTTTTTTATTTTGTTTCAGAATTTTTTTTAATTTCATTTTGTATTAATTCTCTTACAAACGCGCTAACAGACTTAGGCCTTTGTTTTTCATTAATAGCACGACTTAATATAATATGATTAAGTTCTTCAAATTCTGGTTCTGTTAACAGAACTTGTATTTTCTTTATTAATTTGTTTACTATGTAGTCTTCCTTTGACATATATTATTATAGTATTATAATATTTTTACCGAGCAAAAAATAGAGAAGACTTACATCTTCTCTAAAATTTTAAACTCTAATTTTTTTAAACTAATTCCTCAGCCCATGTGTTAACTCTCCATGTAACATCTAATGCCTGAGCTTCTGCAGTTTCATAACTTAATTCAGCAGTTGGGTTTAACGCTGAAGTAATAAAACAATCTTCACATGTGATTTTTCTATAAATATCACCAGCTCTGTTAAATTGTACAATCACTAATGTTCCTACATAGTCTTTCTTAAGACCAGTTTCACCAGTTTCTGGATTGTATGCTAATCTGTACCAGTCTCTCATTGTTTTATATAAGTACATTTGATTTGCCTCGTTTAAGTTTAATGAGAAGTTAACAGTAACATCTAGGAATGAATCAGCTGGTAAACCTGTATAAGATCTAGTTGACCATTTAAATTTTTGATCTACAACTCCTAGTTCTTTATGAAGTTCTAAACCACTAATTGAATTTACATGTTGAATTAATAATTCTTGGCCACCAACGCCTGCTGGAGGAAGAATAGTTACCTCAAACATGTTAGCTAATACTGGTTCGAAATTCTTACCCTTCTTACTAGTTTGATCGTTTGAATAATGTGGTAATGCCATTTTGTTTTTCTTTTATTTTTAATTATATATCTTTAAAATTTCTTTAAAAATTAAGAGGGTATGTTTCAACCCTCTTAATTAATATTCTTTTTAGAAGTTACCTGATGCAATTTCTCCAGTATTTAAGATTGTTGTTCTGTGAACAATAATTTCTAATCCTTTAACTGGTTCAACAAATGTATCTACGATACCCATGTTATTATCGATAACCTCATTAGTATTATTTGTCTGATCCATTACGTTTTTGTAAGCGTAAACACCTTGATCTGCAAGAACTGATTCCATAAATGAATCTGCAAGAGTTTTAATCTCTAATCTTGTTTGTGCGTTGTTAAATTCAAAAACATAATCTTTAAGAATATCTGCAATACCATTTTCAATGTAAATTAATACTTCTCTTACGTGAGCAGAACTTAAAGCTGATTTAATAGACTGCTGTGCAGTTTTATTACCTTTAATTACAAGACCAACTCCTCTTTCGAATACGATTGGGTTATAACCAAATGGTTCTAAATTATCTCTATCTGATTTATCAAATGGATATTCAGCTCCGATTACATTAGTGCCTGCAACAACTCCTCTTCTTGGACCTGCAACGATTGACCATGGTAATGAATCTGTAAATTTATCAATATAGTTGTTTGATACATAAGCAGCTGGTGGAACAACTGTTACTTTTCCATTTTCTCTAACATTTAAACCAGGACCATAATAGAATCCGTAGTTTGCACCATCAGCTATTGAAGGTAATGAATATGTAGCAGTTGGATTTTGTGATAAATCACCTCCGTCAGCAACAAATCTTGTTTCAAAACTTCCAGTAAATGCATCTTTAAAAGATGGATCCGTAGACTTTTTAAAATCTTCAACAGTTGGTGCATTTAATATACAAGAAACGTTTTGTCTCTCTTTTGCAATCTGTGTAAGTTCAACTTTATTTAAAATACCGGCTTCATAAGAACCAAAAGTATCTACGATATATCTTAAATCAATAACGTCTCTATCTACTAATGCAGCTTTAACACCTCCACTTGAGAATGCAGTTAAACAATCTTGAATACTTTGCTCAGAAATTGATACCTTATCAAAGTTAAATACTCTATATTCAGTTGCAGTTTTTTCAAAAGATTTAACAGCAACATCACTTGCTGGATCAAATGCAGCGTCAACTGGTTGTGAACAAGTCACAGTATAAACAGTTGGTGCAGTACCTGTTTGAGAAATTCTAGTTACTTTTGCAAGCTTATTAGAAGCAGCTGCTGGGAAATAATCTCCAACAGTTAATGTTAATTCATCGTCAGCTGCAGAAGAAAATTCAAATGATGAACCTGCTGCAGTATATACAAAGTCAGTAGCAGAAAAATCAATATCTCTTTCACCTGCAGTTGCAACATAAGAAAGCATGTTATAGTCAGATGCTGGGCTATAAGCCTCACCTACTAAATCAACTGCTCCATCTTCAACAGCATCTTCATTAACTGCGCAGAATAAACCTGTTCTTCTTGTTTCAGCATTAATTTGTTGTTCAAGGTATAAACCATTTCCTTCTAAATCTGTAAATGCTGGGATAATTGAACCAGTGTATTGTGCTAATAAACTAACTTGTCTTTCATTAGCAAACTCTACTAATTTATCTTTTAATAAACCTGTTGAAGTAAAGTAGTCTCCATAAACTGGATCTAAATCCATTTGTGCAGAATCAAATTTTCCTTGAAATACTAAAACATCTACCATGTAGTCTGAAATATAATCAAACTCTCCAATGCCATCAGGAATATTTCCTTCACCATACCATTCTCTTGCAGTAACATTAAAAGACTTATCTAAATCTTGTGATTGTCTTACAACAACTGAAAGGTTGCTTTGACCAATGTTTACTAAATTTAATGCAGTTGCTTGAGCAACTCCAGTGTAACCTAATGTCTCTAATACATCTTGATCAGAAGGATACATGAATTTATCAGTGTTATGGAATTTTTCAAGTTCATCAGTTCCAGTAACATTTGCAGCTGAATCATCAGAACCATCCGTAGCTAATCTAGCATAAGAAGCTAAATCAGAAGAATCAAAATCAGCTAAGTTCATAGCTAAGATTGGACCTCTTTTTAATGCTTCTAAACATGATCTGTGGAAGAACATTCCTTTTTTCTCTAATTTTTTGTCGATTCCACCAAAGATTAAAACAAAAGTTTCTGTATCTTCAACGAAAACCGGCGTGTTGTAAGGTCCCTTTCTTGAGTGACCTACAACTAATCTTATTGTCTCAGCAGATATACTTGATACCTGGGACTTATCAAATTCTAAACGGTAAACTCCCGAAGATTTGAATCGTAATAATTGAGGACTAAGTGCCATAATTTTTATCTATTTTTTTTTAGTTTTTATATTCTATATATCTACCTAAATCTAGAGTATTCTATAATAAGTCGTAAATGTCAAAGTTAAGGTCTCCTTGTTCTTGACTATCCTTGTAGAGAGTCATTTCCATATAGTCATGAACTTCCGGGGCAATAATATCTAGCAGCTCTTCTACCGAATCAGCATATGCAGTAGTGTTAAAATATTCTGTTGCAATTATACTTGACATTGCAAGATCATCATGTCCCATTTGTGCACCATATTTACCACTTGGCAATGTACCGAAAAGACTTATTTCATTTGCAGTTTCAAATTCAGTTATATTCATTCTGTTAATCTCATATAATGATTTAAAGTTTTGGCAAAAGATTGGCTTATTATCATTCTTTATTTTAATACCATGTTTAACTCCTTTTGCATCATGTCTATGTTTAAATCTAAGCACCATCTCCTCATCAAAATCATTTCTTCTTGGAAATACTGTTTGTAGATATTTAAGCAGTACAGAACCATAAGTATTAAATTCAATTACCATCTTAACGTTTTCACTATATAAAAGATCTACACTAATAATATAGAGACATTTTGCAAAATCTTCTATTACATGTTCATTAGATCTAAACGTGCCTACCTGATTAAGTTTAAAGAAGTCATACATTGCACCAGGTGTTGCCAGATTGTCTATCTCCTTATTTGTCATTGGATCGACCCTAAATATATTAATGATCGAGTAGTCACCTCCATTACCTTCAGCAATGTCAACTGATAATAACCAATATTTGTCTCTATCTCCTAGTGTTTCAATGTCAAACCCAGGATGCCAGCTTAAAAAACCTTTAGTGTCTATTTGTGCATCTACAAACTCATCTATTTCATGGAATTCATAGTCTTTCATTTTACTTCTTAGTTTTTTCATAGAACCTGGGTCTAATAACAAATTAGACGAACTAACAAACTCATTTCCATATTGTCTATTAAATGCTTCTATACTTCCTAAGTTTCCAAGTTCTCTCTTATACCAATCGTCATCTCTGTCTGGATGTTGCCACCAATCTATTCTCATAGGAGCATACTCATTATCTCCTCGTTCAGCTGCGCTATAAATCTTATAAAATTTGTTA
>Ga0181418_1000756_pt1 | contig 10745 bp, 4 predicted proteins | sample 41SPOviralmetaG_FD_130143 | JGI IMG/M metagenome (GOLD analysis project Ga0181418, IMG submission 130143) | Marine viral communities from the oligotrophic San Pedro Time Series (SPOT) site, San Pedro Channel, CA, USA - 41 SPOT_SRF_2013-03-13 | ecosystem: Environmental > Aquatic > Marine > Strait...
ATTGAATCAGGAAATGTTCTTTCCTATCCAAAAGGACACAGTAAAGCAGGACAAGCATTATTCAAACGTAGATTTATCCCTGCAAGATTATCGGACAACCCATACTTGTCTGCCCAAGGTGACTATGAAGCAATGCTTCTATCCTTACCTGAACACCAACGTAAGCAGTTGCTTGAAGGTGATTGGGATATTAAAGAAGGTGCTGCTTTTACTGAGTTTGATAGGAATATTCACGTTGTTGAGCCTTTTTCAATTCCAAGAAATTGGGTTAAATTTCGTGCTTGCGATTATGGTTATGGCTCTTATAGTGGTGTGTTGTGGTTTGCTGTTTCTCCAGACGAGCAGATTATTGTATATCGAGAGTTGTATTGTAGCAAAGTACTTGCCACAGATTTGGCAGATATGATATTGGATGCTGAAGCTGATGATGGAAATATTAAGTATGGGGTTCTGGATAGTTCTCTTTGGCATAAACGTGGGGATACTGGTCCTTCTTTGGCTGAACAGATGATTATGAAGGGGTGTAGATTTAGACCTTCTGATAGAAGTAAAGGCAGTCGTGTATCTGGAAAGAATGAAATACACAGAAGATTACAAGTAGATGAGTTTACAGAAGAACCAAGATTAGTATTCTTTAATACTTGTACTAATATGGTATCACAATTACCAGCACTACCATTGGATAAGAAAAATCCTGAAGATGTAGACACAAGAGCAGAAGACCACTTGTATGATGCATTAAGATATGGTATAATGTCAAGACCACGATTTAGTATATTTGACTATGACCCTATGGGCAGACCTAATAGTAGTATGCCTGTAGCAGATTCAACCTTTGGATATTAAAATGGCAGAAGATAATGAAATAAATATAGAAGATGATGCAATAGCATTGGATGATGTAGAAGATACAGCAGTAGCCGATGTAGGAGTATCTAGTTTAGCAAATTATGTTACTAGTAAATTTGAAAAATCAGAAGACAGTAGATACGAAGATGAACAAAGATGGGTTCGTGCTTACAGAAACTATCGAGGTATATATGGTCCTGATGTACAATTTACAGAAGCAGAGAAATCAAGAGTATTTATCAAAGTAACTAAAACAAAAACGTTGGCTGCATATGGTCAAATCGTGGATGTTTTATTTGCAGGTGGTAAATTCCCTGTGAGTATAGAACCCACAGAGTTACCAGAAGGAGTAAAAAAAGATGTTAATTTCGACCCTAAAGAACCTCCAGAACTACGCAACCAAGATTCTTCAATGGAATCTCCTTATGGTTTTAACGGTGACGGTAAGGAACTACCTAGAGGAGCTACTGCACAAAGTCTGCAAGACGGTCTCGGTCCTTTGGAAGAAAAGCTTAGTGAAGTTGAAAACCTTAAAGAAGGTGTTGGCGAAACTCCGACAGCGATAACTTTTAGTCCTGCTATGATTGCAGCTAAGTCTATGGAAAAAAAGATAATAGACCAACTGCAAGAATCAGGTGCTACTAAACATTTAAGAAGCACAGCATTTGAGATGGCATTATTCGGAACAGGAGTAATGAAAGGACCTTTTGCGGTAGATAAAGAATATCCTAATTGGGATGGCGAAGGCGAATACAATCCTAAGTTTAAAACTGTTCCTCAAGTAAATCATGTATCTGTTTGGGATTTCTACCCTGACCCAGATGCAAATAATATGGATGAAGCACAATACATCATAGAACGACACAAGATGTCACGTAGTGATTTACGTGCTTTAAAACGTAGACCATACTTCCGAGCTAACGTTATTGATGAAGCTATCAATGCTGGTGAAAACTATACAAAGAAGTACTGGGAAGATGACTTAACAGACTATGACCAAGACAGTTACGTTGATAGATATGAAGTATTAGAATATTGGGGTATGATTGAAACCGAAATGCTTTTAGACCAAGAAGTAGATGTACCAAAAGAATTACAGGACTTCGATGAACTACAGGCAAATATATGGGTATGTAATGGCAGACTACTAAGAGCAGTATTAAATCCATTCAAACCTTCTACAATACCTTACATGGCAGCTCCATATGAATTAAATCCGTATTCATTCTTTGGAGTAGGTTTAGCTGAAAACATGGATGACACACAGACACTTATGAATGGCTTTATGAGAATGGCTGTAGACAATGCTGTGCTATCAGGTAACTTGCTTATAGAGGTAGATGAAACCAACCTAGTTCCGGGGCAAGATTTATCTGTGTATCCGGGCAAAGTCTTCAGAAGACAAGGTGGTGCTCCGGGTCAAGCTATCTTCGGTACTAAGTTTCCTAACGTATCAAATGAGAACTTACAACTGTTCGATAAAGCTAGAGTACTTGCTGACGAGAGCACAGGACTACCTTCCTTCTCTCATGGACAGACAGGTGTGCAAGGTGTAGGTAGAACTGCATCAGGTATATCAATGTTAATGAACGCAGCAAGTGGTAGCATAAAAACAGTTATTAAAAATGTAGACGATTATTTACTTAAACCTTTAGGTGAAGGATTGTTTAGATTTAATATGCAATTTGATTTTGACCCTGCTATACGTGGTGACTTAGAAGTTAAAGCACGTGGAACAGAAAGCTTAATGGCTAACGAAGTAAGGTCACAAAGATTAATGCAATTCTTACAGACTGCATCAAATCCTGCACTTGCACCTTTTGCGAAGTTTCAATACATTATTCGTGAGATTGCAAAGGCTATGGATTTAGACCCTGATAAAGTAACCAACAATATGGATGAAACAGCACTCCAAGCTGAACTACTAAAACAGTTCCAAGGACCACCACAGCAACAACAGCAAGGTGCTCCGGTTCCGGGTTCAAACCCCATGGACACATCAGGAACAGGCGGTGGTATCATAGGTACAGGACAAGCACCTGTTCCGGGAGAGCAAGGATTTACAGGAGTACCGCAAGGTGGACAAGGACAACCTCAAGCAAATACTGGGCAACCTCAAGCCGATGGTCAACCATCAGCACCAATTCAATAAGTATTTAGATGCGGTCATAGACCAACATCATAAAGCAATAGAACAAACTAATGATATGACTATTGTATATAGAACGCAAGGTGCTATAACAGCACTACGTAGATTAAAGCTATTAAGGGATGAAGTAAATAGTGGCAACACAAACTGAAAAAATGCTAATAGATTATTCTAACTATACAACACCTATTGAAAAAGAAAAAGATAGTGCTTTTGATTTTAGTATAGACCAAGCACAAAGATTACTAGGTAAAGGTGTAGAAGTAGCAGGAAAGTTTACTGGTATTGAAGGCATGGAACAGTTTGGTTCTGACGTTGTTGCTCAACAAGAAAAAGATATAGAAGAAGGTGGTTATACACCTGAATATCAAGGCAGTCTACGAGAAGCTTATCAACAAGGTGGTATTGACAATGCTCTTGGTTGGTTAAAAGAGAAATCCATAGAAAACGTTGTATCAAGCGGTACAGCGATAGTTGGTACAGGTTTGGCTGCAATTACTGCTCCATTCAGTATACCTGCTTCCTTGGCGATTACAGGAGCTACAATAGGCTCTTCGGTATTAATGGGTGCAGGTGAATCGGCACAGGAGATGGAAGACAAGACAGGCACGTATGATGCTAACGTAGCTGTAGGTGTAGGTGCTTTAGTTGGTATACTAGATAAGTTTGGAGCAGGTAAAGTAATACCTAAAGGTAAACTGTCTAATATGACAGGTGAAGAATTAATCACAGCATTAGCAAAAGCAGGTAAGCCTGAAGCAGGTAAAGCAATAGCTGCTCGTATAGGTAAAGCTACAGCAGGTGAAGCAGGAACAGAAGCACTACAAGAAAGTGCTATCATGGGTGGTGCAGCACTTACAGGTGGCGAATATACAGGCATGGAGATTGCTGACAAGATTATTGATTCAGCAGCTTTAGGTGGCACTATGGGTGGTGCTACAAGAGGTGCAGGAGAACTTGTAAATGTAGCAGGTAGAACATCACCATCATCTTTAGTGGATAGAGCTAAAGGACAGATGGAAGATATATTCAGAGGTCCTGACGATACTAGTGGATTAGCATTAGCAGGTGATGTGCCTAGTGATGCATTACAACAACAACAACAAGAAGATGAAACGACTGCCAAAGCACAGATAGATGAGATGATGATAGGTGAAGGCACAGTATCAGGAGATGAAGGTGCTAAACAGTGGCGAGAAAAAGCGAAAGAAGCATACACACAAAGAATGTCTGATATACAAGAAGATGCAGACATAAATGTTTTAGAAAGTGATTACAGATTATTTCAAAATTTAAAGGATGAAGATAAAAGAAGTATATTTAAAGAAACAGGTGCATATGTAGATGAGATAGATGGACAGATTAAAACAGAGATACCTTCGTATAATGCGGAACTAGATGAAACTGTCTTAAATGATGAGCAGTTTTTTACTGTAGAAAGAACCATGACAGGTCCTATATTTAAGGTAAAAACTCGTCAAGAACAAGCAGATTATCTAGGAATAGATATTCTTACAGTAGGTGATTTACGGAAGATACCTATGTTACGTGTAAGGGATATTTTAAAGTTTCCTGAATTTTATGAACAGTACGACAAAGAAATGGTTGGTGAATATGGAGTTACATATCAACCTATAGGAGACATACCTGTAAGTTTAGAAACTAACCGCATGGCAGGTGGCTCTTATTCGCCATCATTTGATACAATTAACTTAATGCCTTCACAAGCTAAGTTTATGAAAGAAACTTTACTACATGAGTTACAACACGCAATTCAACACAGGCACGGTTTTGCACAAGGAGATAGTCCTGTTAGATATTTACCTGAAAATGTAGATACAGCAAAAGAAAAAATACAAAAGGAGATACAACAAGGAGCAACTGAAATTACAGGTAAGCTAAGTTATTCTCCCCTTACTAGAGAAAAATATCGTGAATACAAAGATTCTAGTAAATATACTAATGCAGAAGTTAATGAAAGACTACAAACAATTATTTATGCACTAGCCAATAGGACAGTTTCGCAACCTTCTAATGATGCTAGTATAGTAAGTAAAGAGTTATCTAAAAAGAAAATGCCTAAAGTATTACCTTCAACTATTGATGGTCCAGCTATTTCTTACGATGTTCAAAAGGCTTATGAGGATAGTGTAGATGATTTACAAAAACTATACGATATTTTTTCACCATCGGATAAAGTTAGATTTCTTCAAAAATTTGTAAATTTAAGTGTTTTAAATCATCGTTTAGACACCGCAGAAAAAATTGCATCATTGACATATAGATTAGCAAGTGGTGAATTGGAATCTACTAATGTAGAAAATAGACATAGAATTATTTTAGAAAAGTATATTAAAGAAGGTAAAAATCCAGATAAAGCATTAAGAGAACTATATCCTACAGATACAAGAGGATTGCCTAAGTCTTTTGTAAATTATTTTAGAAGTCCACAGTATAAAAATATAAGTAAGCTAGGACAGTTTACTGATGAAGAATTATTAGCTCCAGATAATTCATCAGGTTTGTTTGGCTCAAGACGAGATAGTACAGAAAAAATAATAAATTTAAATAAAGCTTTGTCTTTTGATACGGAAAACATTGATGACTTTATAAATAAACTAAAAGAACCTAAAGATAAAATAGATAAGTTAAGACTAAATATGGCACTTAAATTATCTAAATTAGATAAATTAGAATCAGTATTTCTTGGCAGAACATCTACACAAGACAAGCCTATTCAAGATGAAGAAGGCAGGTCAACAGGTATTAGAATGAATTTTTCTATTGCCTTATCAGAACTAAGTGCTAGACTTGACCAAGAATATGAATTTTATAAATCACCAATATCACCCCCTAGTTTTGTATTTCCTGCAAAGACAGATAAAGAACAAAAACAAAGATTAGAAGAATATGGTGATTTAACAGAAGTTGAAAAGGTTGGTAAAATAGTTTCTGAAGTAAAAGAAAAATTATTTTCTTCTGGTTTAGATAATATAACAACAGAAATTGAAAAATTAATTGCTTCTTTTTATTTAGGTTATCCTATTAGAGTAGGGTCTGAATCTGAAAATGTTGTAAAATTAGGTATAAAAAGACCTGAAGATGTACCTAGTGATGCACAAGCATCTTTTATAGTAGCTCCTAATAGTATTATTAATACAAAAATAAATGAATACAAGGCTTTGTCTAAAGATAAAAAGCTAAGAAAAAAATTAGATATTGCAGATAAAATAAAATTTTCTTATAAAGGTTTATTAAAACCTATTAAAAATAAAAGTAAAGACATATATAACTTTCGATATACTGCTCCATCGGATTTAGATGAGATAGCTTATTTATATAAAAAAATACAAGAGGTTAAAAAAGAAACTCCTCAAGACATTACGACAATAGATGATTCGTATGGTATAGATATTGAGCAAAGTATGGTTGGTTATCCAGTAACTGAAGATGACATTGATTCTAGAACAATGTTTATTAATGAAGCTATGAGAAAAGGTGGCACGGAGTTATCAGAAGCAAGAGAAGGAACTGTATCTGATAAAGAACAGGCATTAGAACTATTAAAAAACCCTGATGCAATAGCAGAGTGGAAAAAGAATAACAAAGTTAGTAAAGAAGAACTTAAACGTAGGACAACTAGAAAGTACATAGAACAAACAGAAGCTTTACAACAAGGTAAAATGTCAGGTAAAGAGTATAGAGATTTTATACGTACTAATCAACCTGCTACAAAGTTTGAAGCAAACGACTTACCTAATTTATTTGCTAGTTACACAGATGCTGTGGGTGCATTAAAACCATCATTCTCCGCAAAGGGCATTGTAGGTTTGACAACAGAAATACCTGAAGGTACTATTGTAGATTCTAGGTTAGACATTGATGGTTACAACTTATATAATACATGGATAGCTTCTATCAAGACACCTGATGGCAATAAATATGGTAGAACCGCTGTATTAAAAGATGTTAAGTTTTCCGTATCAGGCAAGAACCCTGTAGATAAAACATTAGCTGTAGCACAAGGCAAAGCAGAGAAGTCTCCATTTGCTGTGATGAAAGGTGAGTGGCAGAATCTATCTGATGAAGAAGCTTATTCACTAGCTGAAACATACATAAATAATCCTGACTATGTTCAGGTAGGGTTTAATCCTGAAAGACATAGCTTCTTTTATCGTAAAGATAATATGATGCCTGTATTTGAAGCAGAAGAAGTGGTTCAAGTAGGTGCTTTAGTATTAGCAAAATTAAAGAAAGAAAATCCTGTAGAACGTATAGGTAAACTTAGAGGACTAAAAATTAAGTCTAGGCAGGATGGTAAACCTGCTACATTTAACGAAGGTGGTATTCCAATGAAAAAAGATATACAAGCTCAACAATTAGAAATGTTTGGTGACGTAGGTAAAATGGCTAAGAAAAAAATGTCAAATGACCCTATATCAGGTAATGAAATACCTAAAGGTTCTGTAGCAGAAGAAGTTAGAGATGATATACCTGCACAACTAAGTGAAGGAGAATTTGTATTACCTGCTGACGTTGTTAGGTATCATGGTTTAGAAAAATTAATGAAGCTACGACAGGAAGCAAAAGGTGGCATTAATATGATGGATAGTATGGGTCAGATGGGTAATTCAGAAGAAGCTACCATGTCTGATGATATGCCATTTAAACCACAGATGGCAGTCGGTGGAGCAGTTCCGGGAATTAATATAACACAGCCAACACAACAAATGGTAAAACCATCTATATACTCAGCACCTAATATACAACCTGTAGTTACACCGCAAGTTGCAGTGCCTACACAGCCTACATATACAGCACAAACTATACCACAGTATCAACAGCAACAACCTACTAATACAGCTGCAACACCTAGCTTTGGTGGTCTTGTAGGAGCACCTTTTGGTCAGTTACAAGAAAGCACAACAAAAAAATACGTTAACTCTGAAACAGGTGAAGAGTTATACATTCCTTTTGTGAATGGACAACCTATATATCCTATACCTACAGGTTTTAAAGAAGAATCTGAAATTATAAAAGAAGAAGAAAAGAAAGACCCTGTAGCATCGCAAACTAAAACTACACAAGTTACTGATAGTGGTGGTGGTGACGATGGTGGAAGACAAGCACCTCAAACAAAAGAATATCAGATTGCTAGTACCATGACAGGTAAAAGCGGTTTGTCCGATACATTAAAAGAAATAGGTAGTTTTCTACTTGCTCCGGGAATTAAAATAGGTGGAGCAGTAGCTAGTGCTCTGTCAGGTAAGCCTAATGTAGAACCTTATGGTACTCCTGATTTTCCTGTAGATGACCCATATGCTACAGCAGCGGATTATGAACAAGTAGGTCTTGAGCCTATAAATATTAAAGAGCAGTATGCTAGACAGGCAGGTTATGCAAGTCTTGCTGACATGTCTGCTAATTTAGGCGGTGATATAATTCCTACATTTAAAAGAGGAACAAAACCGGGAGAAGTTAGTATGGATACAGGTTACACATTTAACGCAGCAGGTGAATCTCGTGCTGACGATGGAACAGTAGCCTATTCATCTTTTCAAGACTTTGCAGATAATATGAAAGCTAGTGTTAAGAGTGGATGGCATGGTGGTGCAGGATATACTAAATCACAATATAATGCATTATCGGATAAAGCAAAAGAAAATTATAAAAATCACGTGTCTATATTAAGCAGTGTAAAAGGTAAAGATATAACACCTTCGTATTTAAAAACAACTGTTAAAGAAACAGGAGTAAAAACTATCTTAGATAAAGATGTAAAAAAAGCTACTACAAGTAAAGCGGATAGTCCTACAATTACTAGAGACCCAGCTAAAGAACAATTAAATAATTTAGCTAGGTCTTATGGTATAGACCCAACAGGAAAAGATAAAGCTTATTTAGATACAGTAATAGCAAGTAAAAGACAGGAAGAAAGAGCAAAAGCTCAAGCAGCAAAAAGACAAACAGGTTCTGGTGTTTACAGCGGAGATAATCAATATTCTATGGGAGATGATGATAATAGTTCTGTTAGTCAAGGTCCGTCAGGCTACGAAGGAAGTGGATTTGGTTCTAGTTTTGCTACTGCATCTGGTGGATTTATTCAAAGAAAGAATTTACCAAAAGCTAATAAGAAAAAGATGAAGCAAGGTGGGTTGGCTTCAAGACGATAACCCACATAATAACTTGACCACGTGTTTGAGTTATGATATAATGGCTACTTATCCCCCAACAATAACTGGCTACGATAACCCCTAGGAGAAATAGAATGGCTGAAGAGCAAAATACTACAATGGTGGAAGACAATACACCTAAGAAAGCAATGTTTATGAATAGACCTTATTCTCAAGAAGAGAGAGTAAAGAAAGACGAAGAAGAATTAGAGCAACTAATCAAAGAGCAAAAAGGTGAAGTTGAAACTAGTGAAGAGAAAACGCAGAATGAAGCAGAACCGTCTTCTGCGGAAGAAAGAACTTTTAAAAAACGTTATGGAGATTTACGAAGGCACACACAAGAAAAAGAAAAACAATTTCAAAAACAGTTAGATGATTTGAAAGGACAACTTGAAAGTGCTACAAAAAAAGAAATGAAGTTGCCTAAGTCTGATGAGGACATAGAAGCATGGGCAACAGAGTACCCAGATGTAGCTCAAATAGTTGAAACTATTGCTATGAAAAAAGCAAGAGAGCAATCTAAAGAATTAGAAGGCAGAATAAAAAAGATAGATGAGATGTCTGCGGAAGCTGTTAAAGATAAAGCCGAAGCGGAATTAATGAAAATACATCCTGACTTTAATGATATTAGAGATAGTGATGATTTTCACGAATGGGCAGATGAACAGCCAAAATGGGTACAGGATGCACTATATGAAAACGATAATGATGCAAGGTCAGCATCAAGAGCTATTGACCTCTACAAAGCAGACAAAGGCATTGGTAAGGAAACTAAGACAAAGAATGATAAAAGTGCTGCTATGGAAGTTGGTACGAAATCTACGAGAACTAAGGTCGATGCTACGGAATCTAGTAAAAAAATACTTGAATCGTCTGTTCAAAAAATGTCTGCTCAACAGTATGAGAAACAAGCTGATGCAATAATGGAAGCTATTAGGTCAGGCAACTTTGTATATGACATATCAGGTTCAGCTAGATAAATTAAAAATAAAGTTGACAACAACGAATTTATGTATATAACTATACATAACTAGAAGTGTAACACAACCTCACGTTCCCAAACTGAATACTTGTGTTGCACTTTAAACTACACTTTAGAGATTACCCAATTATGTGAGCCTACACAGGAATAGCTATCCTACGTACAACCTCAACGCATGAATGGTCCTTATAAAGTAAAATGACTAAAACTATAGTACACGTTCTGTGTACATATGATAAATGTTTAAGGAGATTTAAAAATGGCATTTACAGCAGCAGCTGGTTATGGTAATCTTCCTAACGGTAATTTTAGTCCTATTATTTACAGCAAACAGGTGCAACTTGCGTTCCGTAAGTCATCTATTGTCGATGCAATCACTAATAATGATTACTTCGGTGAGATTGCTAATATGGGCGATTCCGTTAAGGTTATCAAAGAACCAGAAATAACAGTCAAGGCTTACTCAAGAGGAACTACTATTACTCCTCAAGACCTTGATGACGAAGAATTTTCACTTAATATTGACAAAGCTAATTACTTTGCATTTAAAGTGGATGATATTGAGGAAGCTCATTCGCATATTAACTTTCAA
>Ga0181418_1000757_pt1 | contig 10744 bp, 19 predicted proteins | sample 41SPOviralmetaG_FD_130143 | JGI IMG/M metagenome (GOLD analysis project Ga0181418, IMG submission 130143) | Marine viral communities from the oligotrophic San Pedro Time Series (SPOT) site, San Pedro Channel, CA, USA - 41 SPOT_SRF_2013-03-13 | ecosystem: Environmental > Aquatic > Marine > Strait...
ACCATACCGTGATCTGGCGAATTATAATGACCTACAGCAGCGTTGGCTGTTGTATTCTTACCTGTACCACCATTAACCATATTATATTCTATATCGTTTGAATCACCATACACATAAACATATAAGTGATGATTGTCAGCATTACCATTATGATTTAACCATACATCATTTGAATCACCTCTTATATCTAAATCAACATTAAAATTTTGTACACCATTTGTTGATTTATCAGTATCATTTATTTCTAAAATATTTGAGTTACCTATAATATCAACATCTAACCACCAACCACTATCATCTATTTCATCAATGTCTGTATTTAAAACATTAGAATTACCATTGACTTGATAGTCTAAGGTACAATTTGTACATTTAAAAGTAGACCATGCAGCAGTTGTATTTGAATTACCTATTTGTTTTATGATTACGGTAACACCTGTTCCGTGAATATCAAAGTAGTCTTCACTACCAGAGGTCATAGAAGTACCTACTTTGTTATTTGAACCTTGTTGTTTTATGAATACGGTCTCACCTGTACCACTACCAGATGTATCGTTGCCTGAAATGTATATTGAATTACTTGCCCAACCAGTATTAGTTAGTAGCAGACTCGTTAGAAGTATCAACATTCTCATCATTATTTTCATTTGTGACCTCCTCTGCTTTGGTTTCTATATCAGCGTGTACTTTAGTTTCACTTGGCATATAATCTTTTATTTCAGGTATCTCTATTTCTTCTATATTAAATTCCCATAACTCTTTTTTAGCACCTAAATGAATTAAATCTACTACACCTTTTTCAATTGCTTTTCTAACAGCAAGAGTAACTGGTTCGTTTCTAGCAAAACCAGCCTCAACTTCAACTAACATTGTATCAGTATCAAAGTATTTAAATATATCTGATCCTGTTGATGTAGAAAATATAGTTTTCTCTACGGTAGTTGTCATAACTACCTCACCTGTTTGTACATTTACTAATCTTAAAATTATTGTAACAATATCTTGTCTGTATTGTTTATTTGCTTGAATACCTAATACTCTAGCACCAAAACCACCTGATTTAATATCTGAATCATAACCTATAATACCACCTGTTATATATGCCCCAGCAAATAATAAAGCTGGTAAAGGTTCTGCGTTTTCGCCTTCAGATAATTGTCTTGTTGTTCTAATTAATTTTCTTTCTTGTAATAGACTAGCTAAACTTGATCTCTCTACTACTCTAAACCATTTGCCATTACCAGCGTCTTGTAAAGATTTAATTAATATTTGATACGATCCTTGAGTTACTGCCGTACTCATAGACGCAAAAGAACCACCTGGTTTCTTTTGTCCTGTCATATCTAAAAAATCATAGACAGCAATTATAATAGGGTCACCTTTAGGTGCTTTAATAGTAGATAAGTCTTTGTAAGAAACTTGTTGAGTTCTTACATCAAACTTTGCTTTACCAGCACAACCTACTAAAATAAAAGAAAGTAATATGATTGATAAAGTCTTTAACATTATTGATTATCCTGATATGGTAATGTGTAACTTGTTGTAGTGCCATCTGGCTCTTGTACTGTAACTGTTACGCCAGCATTTGAACCTGAAGTTACTGTAGCCCAAGTTATAATATTACCTGCTGTGTCTGTATATGTTCCTGAGTCTTGTTGTAGGCCGTCTGATCCGAATACGTTATCTGTTATTTGTTTAGCAAGAGCTGTATAGAATCTTGCCTCTAAATTTGCTTGAAATTTAGCAACAGCAGTTGAGTTTAACTCATCTTGTAATGCTTTTGCGTCAGCTTTTTTCTGAGCTGCTATTGTGTCTTTTCTAGTCTTCTCTATATTCTCAATCGTAAGATAATGTGATGATTTTCCGTTACCAGAAAATGAGGGTGATCCAAACTTAAAGTTTAGTTCACTACCATTTGATGATTGAATAGACAATACTACTAAAATTGTAGCTAAAATAAGTGTTAATTTTCCCATAAATTCTCTCTTTTACAGATATATTTATAAGATTTACTTACTGAATTTGTCTGTTAATTTATTGATTAGTTCAAAAGCCACCTTGACTTTTTCTTCTAAAACCTTTATTCTATAATGAGCTTGTGCTAATGTGACAATTAATAATATAAAAGCTACAAAAATTGGCCACAATCTACTTATCATCAATACTGCATCACCAGCTTCCATAAAAATTACTCGTAAACCTTTTTTCTCTCGTATGCTTGCTCGTGTCTACCTGTAATCTCTAGTATTTCCCACTCGCCATTTTCTAATACTCTTACTTTAGCATTTACTTTATCACAAGTCATATTGTAATCACCTTCTTTGTCTTTAGATTCTTTATACTTTCTTTCTTCCTCTCTCTTATTTTTAAGACATTCCATTAAGTTTTCACTTGCCACGTGGTCAACTAATTTTCTTTGACCATTTTCATCTATCTCAAAGATACATACTGCGAATACAACACCATCTTCTGGTGTAGATGAAGACTCTTTATGTTCTTCTTTCATAAAAGTTTTATGTGTATGTTTCTTTTCAATAGGACAAACTTGATGACCGTCATCACCACAACCTGTACAATCTGCAAACGCTAAACTTAATCCACCTATTAATATAATAAATGATAATAGTCCTGCTAATAGTAATCTACCTTGCATATTTTTCCTAGTCTAGTATTTTAAGTAATCTAATACCGTATTTTGATTGTTTGTCTTCTTGTAATAATGCTTTTACAGATTTACAAGCAAATATAACTCTTTCACCACCTACTTCTCTGCTTGCTACCCTTTTAGATTTTAAGCATTGACTTAAATTTTCTTTGTAAACCCATTCAATTAATTTACCATTAAGTGTTAATGTTAAAGCAATCACACCATCTTTTTCGTATTTTTCTCCGCCAGTATATAATTTAGCTGCTAATACGCTAGATGTAAACAATAATAAAAATAATATACTTATTAATTTTTTCATTGTGTTTTGTTCCCATTTTGATAGATTATATTTCTATTACTATCCTTTAATTTCTCAACATCATCTCTAAGGATTTTTACATCCTCTTGTAATCTTTTGATGTTAACGCCATTGTTCATCATATCTTCCATACTCTTTTGTATTGCTTCCAACTGACCAGCAATGTGCTCAATCAACATAAATTGTTCCGAGTCGGCAGGTAAACTTCCCATTTCTCCTCTTGGCCATTTAATTCTAAATTCTGTATTCTTTTCTAAATCAGCACCTATTGTTTCTATTGCCTGATTTAAGTCTTTTTCAGCAAGTGTACTTTTGGTCTCCAACATTGTGATACGCTCTAATACTCCGAAATAAGCCCACACTCCGACAGCCACGGCAGCCACTATGGAAAGTAAGTTCCGCATTGGCATACTAATAGCAGTATTGTCTGATATGTCTAATCTATTTTTTGGCATCTGTTTTTGGTTCGTAATACTCCTTGTATTTATCTAGCAAATCATTTGTAATTTTTAATTGATTACGGATTCTAGCAAAGTTTTTAGCAAGTAATTCAAAGTCTTTGTCGGTGAGACCCCATAACACAGGATCAATACCTTGTTCTTCTAGTTTTTTAAACACTTCTTCAGCGTTTTTACTTGTTATAATAATCCATTTTAAGTTTTCTAATTCAAGTGGTGTGGGTGCGTTCAGATTGAGTTTTTCTCTTTCAACCTCTTTCTTAAATATCTCTAATGTCTTTACTCCCGAACAACTAGTAAGGGACGTAATTAGGATTAGCGATACTAGGACATTCAGAATTAATTTCAGATTTCTTTGTAGCATTCTTTTCTTTTTCTGTTAATTCGGCACCACTAGCTATTTCTATACATCTTGTAGCCAAAGCACTAGCGCCATTTGTTATTCGTTCAATAGACTTTGTTTTAGCAATCGCAAGTTTGCCAACATCTCTATTCTTCTTGTTAAACCTTTTATCTAAATCCTCAAGGTCTTTTTTTAATACACCAACCAACTCATTCATCTTTTGATTAGCGGCCAGTATATCTTTAAAATCTTCTTTTTGTTGTGTGATAAGGTCTTGTTGTTCAGCAACTGCTGACTCTAGTTTGATAGCGTTTGCTTTTAATATAGCATTATCTGATCTTAACTTCATCACATAAACGCCAGCGCCTATTACAGCGCTAGCGAGTATTCCTATAAAAAATAATCTAAATCCTAGCATATTACTTTTTCCAAAATACAGCTTTATCTTTTATCCAGTCCCACTTATCGTTTACGATCCAGCCTAAAACAAAGCCTATAATTATTCCTAATGTAAAAAACATATTAGTTCTCCTTTTTTTCTTTTTTTCTATGACCATTCCAAGCTACAAAGCCACCTATTCTTAATGACCAGTATGCTAAGTAATTCATAAAATAAAAACCATTTACTTCTATATTAATGTCTCTAAAAATTTGATCTGCTCTTTTTTGATCTACTAATAATAATGATCCTTTTTTATCTGTTCTTTTTAAAGCGGCATATTTGTACATATAATCGTGTACTAAACCACCTACTAATAAAACACCAACTGGTGAAAAAAATGTTCTTAAAAATTTAGGTATACTAGCACCATCAAATTGAAAACCAGCAGGTATGATATACTCATTACCATTCATTCTATATTTCCAATCTTGTGTTACAACCCAATTTCTAGTTGAAAGTAACCACATAATTATACCTTTCCAAAAACCTTTACCTTTTGTAGGTATCTTAACAGGTTGTAGGGTTGGTAATTCTCTATAAGCAAATGTTATATTTGCTTTTCTTTTATCCATTAAATTTATAATGAAACCAACAATCGCTAATACTATTAAAAGTGACCATTGCCAAAATTTCATTGCTAAAGTAATTAATAATTCCATATTTAATCCTTACTTTTTTTATTTGTATCAATATAGTTTTGATATATTTTATGAGCCTGACCCAAGTCTTTTTTCTTTTTAGGGTCTTTTGCTCTTTGACTAGCCACTTTTGCTCTCTGACTCATTGCTATAGCAGCCTGAATCTTATGAGCGTGTGTTCTACCAGAGTTCTTAATTTTATTTACAGATTGTCTAGCCTTCGTACCATCTGTAAAACCTAGGCCGTGTATTGTGCCTTTAGGATCCTCGTCTGTATATAAATCACTATGTTTATCTGACTTATCTTTTTGACCAGGTTTCTGTGGTATTCTTTTAGCATCCTCAAACTGACTTTCGTTTGGTGTATTGTTTGCTATATCATTTAGAAAGTCTTCCATATCTTTATCTTCTTTGACTTTCTCTTTATCTTTTTTATTTTTATCTTGTATTTTTTTGGCAGCCGTTAGAAAAGGTCTCATTGTGCCTGGCGCCTGACCTGTATAGTTTGCTTTTAAAGGCAAATCTCTACTGCCTGAATTTAAACCAACACCTCGACTATCTCTACCACCTTGACCTTTTGGTGGTGTATCACCTAAGCTAGGCATTGCTTGAAAAGAATCTAAATTACCAATTCTAAAACCACCAATGTAACTCATATATTCTTTAAATGTTTTAGCCATTATATTTGTCTCTAAAAGTTTTATAATCTTTTTTTTCTACTTCTTTGATTTCAGTTTTACCATTAATCTTTTCATCTAATTTAGTTTCAACTTTGTCAAGGCCATCTAATATCTGTTTGAAAACAATGTTATTATTATCTTCATTGTTTTGTACCATTTTTTTAATTTTGTTTTTGATTTTATCTTGTTCAGCACCTTGTTCTTTTTTTCTCTTTACCATATGTGGCGATTGAGAAACGGCAGCGTTAGGGGCTAAATCAACTCCACCACCTGTTACTGAATTTGCTGGTGCGTCTTCTTCAATTTCTTTGTCCATCTTATTGATGATTTCGTCCATCATTTCTTTATAATGTTTTGGCATATTCTTTCTCCGACATTAATTTATCTTCATATTCATAAACATCAATACCAAAACAAGTGTATGCTGGCTCTTCGTTTATGACATAATCTGGTACTTCGCCTTCTTCTTTTAATAACTCTATAAACTGCTCTGTATCTTTTAAGTAAGTTACAACAGCACTTTCAATTAGACTTTGATGTTTAGTATATTCTTTATTTTCTTTTATTAATAAACCAAGGGCCACAGCAAACGATCCAAGTCTGCTACCTAGACCTACTCTTTTTAATATTCTTTTTAAATTAAAAATAAATCTATGTAATACTGTGTATGCTTTTCTTTCTCGTTCAGTTTTTAAAGTCTTTGCTTTCTTTAAAACTTTACCATCAGCGTCAATGATACCGTATTTGTAAGCCTCTTGTCTTTCAAATGGTGTCACTAACAACTTAATGATACGATAAGTTATCAATGCGTCAACCGCTCTACTAGCCATTTAGTTCCTTTTTTAATATTTCATCTATGTTCTTATCTGTTTTTACATCATTTAGTTCGTGTGGATATAGATAATCCAAATAAACTAAAACAGATTTTAAATAAGGCCAATATATCTTTTCAACTTTGTATAATAATAATATACAAGCTGCCTCAACACCAAAAACATTTGCTAGTACAATCACGTGATTTAATACTAATCTAATCTTTATGTTTTTAGTAGCCTTATATTTACGAAATAACCTTTTAAGATATTTGAATCGTTTGATGTCATCATAAAACTCCTGCTCTTTTTGTAAAGTAGGGTTGTCATAATGATGTTGAGCAAACAACAGCCAATTATCTTTGGTTATCTCTTTGAACATTTACTACACTAATTTAGCGTAGACCTTAGATGTTCCTGTTTGTAAAAGCTCGTGGCTAACTTCAATTTTTAATCCACCCTCTTTTTTATGAGATATACCATCATCATTTATATCAGAACCATCGGTATCTTTACCAAATCTTCCACCAAATTGTTTCACTTCAATTGTTTTAGAACCTTTATCGCCTTCGATTTTACAATCAAAAGATAAACCAACTCTGCTTAGTTTTTCTTTTAACTCATCAACAGCTTTTTGTGGACTTAAATACTCTCTTTCAGCAATAGAGCCAACAAATGCGTTAACTTGTTTTAAGACTTCAGGATCGTGGATATTAGCTGCGCTTATGTTGCTGTCTTCAATACTATTTTGTACTGCTACACCAACACCTTGAGCGTCACCCATATAACCGTGAGCTTCTTTTACGTGTTGTTTAAAAGTTTTCATTTTTCCTTTTCCTATTTGTATTTGTCTGATTTTTTCTTCGTACCATCAGCACGAGGTATCAGACCTTTTGCTTTAAGGTGTGCCTTATCAGTAAAGCCAGCCTTACCTGCTTTGTAACGCTTCATAGCGTCAGCAGTATTAGGTGGTGCCTCACCAATTAAGTCTTCCTCAAAGTCTTTCAAATTTTCATCCTCTACAAAAGATTTAAATTTTTTCATTACGTTGTCGCTATGTTTAGCGCCTTTTCTTTTTCAGCTGGCATTGGTTGTTTCTCATCTTTGCCACCTCTTACTTTTTCTATTAATCTATCGGTTTGTTGTATAGCACCATAAAGAGCATTTAAATTACTTTTCATAGTACCCAAATCTTTTTCAACTTGTTTTATTCTATCAGACATAGTATTGAAGTCACCCTCTAATACTTTTCTTTCATCTAATAATGTTTTCTCATCAATATTTGCCATAATATACTCCTAATTACGCTATAGCGCCGCCGTTATTTGCTAGCACGTAATACTTTGAGCTCTTGTAAATGAAAGTTACACTTTCACCTGGAGCGTTAAGAGTTACCGTTGTGCCTTGAGCAAAGTTAGCCGGTGTGATTGTGACATTATTTGTACCAGATGTTGATACATTTAATACCGTTTTAATTTGACCATCTGTTGAGCTAGCAGCTAATGTACAAGGAGCAGCCGCTGATGTAGCGTCAACTTCCGTAATTGCTGTAGTCAAGTTAATTGCTGATGATGTTGAACCATCACCTGTAATTGATTGAGATGTTTGTTTTAAAGATAGAAACGAAGGTATATTATTAAATACATCAGCCGCTGTTATCTTTTTGTTTATTGGTGTGCCAGTAGGATCATCAACTATGTGAAATAAATCACCACTTGCTAAAGCGTCACCTAGATCGGTCAACGCCGTTACTTTTTTGTCTGCCATTTTTTTCTCCTGTTAACCCTTTCGGGAATGCTACTCTAGGTATTTGCCTAGATCAATTTATTCATATAGTATATAGGCGACCATAAAAGCCGCCTATATTTAATTAATTATTAACTTCCAGTATTGCTTGTCATACAAACAAGTGTTTCGCCAGTAATTCTACTTGCTCTACCACCAGAACCAGTTGTTTTTAAAACCCAACCTTGGTGACAGCCTGAAAATCTTTCGCCAGCAGCTACATTAAATAAACCTATTGTAACACCTGTTATAAGGTTGTTACCAGTAGCGTTATTAAATAGCTTGCCAGAAGCAGCCGCTCCCATATTACCTGAGATTGGTGCTTTTTTTACTCTTGCTAACGCCCATAAAGGTGCGCTACCGTGAGCGTCTGATTTTGCCCAACTTGACATATTATTCTCTCCCTTGTTAAATTGTTAAGGTACTCAATTTGTTGATATATTGGAATATTTATAATGGAGAGTATTAGAAACCTAGTTTTTTAAGTTCTCTAATGGTATTTGATGTGGATGTATGGTAAATACCAATACCACCTCGTTTTTTGAAGTCGCTTATATTCTTATTGTAGTCGTCAATAAGTATTGAATTTTTATTAGCAAAATTTTGTTTTTGTACTCGTCTTACCAGATTAACTCTATCTGTTGGAACCTGTACATTTGTCTTTAACCACTTTGTCTTACCTGGTATACAATTAGGATCAAAGCTTTCCTCTACATATGCTGATAATATATGTGGTTTATACATTGATATAAAGTTCCACAATTGTTTACCACCAGTCATCCAAGGCATAGTTGACCAGAAATATCTATTTTCTTTGATTGGCCCCCACTTTTCAGACTTTGATAAGTTAGACCATTTGGCTATTGATACGCCAGTCTCTTTTTCAGCGTGTTTTTTGAAGTCACAAAGAACACCGTCCATATCACAATAGATTCTAGGTAATTGTTTCATAGTGTTTTCTTGCCTTTACTATATCATATCCTACCAAAATGGCAAGAGAACAAAAAGAGAACAAAGACTAGTTTTTGTATTCTACTTCGGGTTTTAGATCAATTGGTGTTTTTTTAGAACCGACAAGTGTTGTTTTCTTAGCTTCTTTTTCTTTTTCAGTATCAGCCATAGTAGCAACATCATCTTTCTTTTTTCTCATCATCTCTTTGACCGTTTTAGCCACAGATTTTAGAGATGGTTTAGGGTCAACTAGGTCTTTCTCACCTTTTTTAACTCTATCCATTTTACCTTGATTGATGTCATCACCTTTAGAATCAGCCTCTGTCTTTATAGCCTTTTCTAAATCTTTTGCTTGTTGACCGTGTGCTTTTACAGCCTTCTTTAATTGATTAGCAACATCTTTTACAGACGGCTCATCTTTTGAATCTAGGTCTTCGTTTTTTTCTTTTGCTTTAATTGCTTTTTGTAAAGCAGGTGGTAATTTCTTTTGTGCTGAAGTTAATTCATCAACTTTAGCCTCGTTCTTACCTTTGTGCATCTTGTCAATCTTATTAAAGAAATCTTTTTTTTCTTTAGGTGACATTGAACCAATACCTTTACCAGCTTTTTCAAGTTCTTTTTTAAATTTAGCCTGATAATCTGAATCTTCAGGTTTCATTTTAGCAGTTATTTCTTCAATACTACCTGGTTTGTGTTTTAAATAATTTGTCATTACTTACTTCCTCTTACTTGTTTAGCTAAATCTTTATCAGCACCACCCCAAGTTCCTGATGATTTAGTTACGAAACTGTTTACTCTAGCATATGCCCATTGGTGCTGACTAGCACCTGGTCTATGTCCACCTTTCCAAGCGGCCATACCTCTGTCAAAGACTTTCTTTAATATTGAATAAGGCATACCTGATTTGTCTGCCTTCTTTTTTAGAGCAGCCATTGACTCTACTCTTAATCGCATTTCTTCGTTCTTCATATCGCCCTCGTTAAATTTTTCTTTTGCTTTTGTTATTGCCTCCATAGTACCCATACCACTTCTTAATAATTCATTCACGTATGTTTGTGCTTTTTGAGACAATTTTTTAAACATCATATCAGCTTGATTTTCTTCTATACCTAGTTTTTTCTTTACTATATTAGTTGCTGTAGCATATCTTACAGCGTCACCTTTCTCTTTACCATAACGGTCTTTGAAATCTTTTTTAGGTAACTCATCAGCCATCTTATGTACTTTTTTAATTTGTGGCTTTGATAAGTCAGCTTCTTGTACATCTTTTTTTTCTTTTTTCTCTTTATCTTTTAACAATTTGTTTGCTAAACCGATAGTTAATGGTACTTCGCCTGTGTCTGGATTAGGTTCAGGTTTTACAGCTTTGTTTTTTTCATTTTCTAATTTTTGTTTTAACATAGAAATCTGATCTTTTAAAGCTGCTATAACTGACTCTTTATTATCTGCTTCTTTTTTTTCTTTTTCTGGTTGTTCAACTTCTTCAAACTTACCTGTCTTCTTATAAACTTTGTTTCTAGCAAGTGTTGTAACAAATGGTATTTTTGCTTTAGTTAATTGTTTTAATGAAGCCAAGTCAAGTCTATCTAAATGTTTTGAAAGAGCTTTAGCTTGTTCTGGTGAAATTGTTTTTGGCATTGTACTATATGATTTTTGTAATCTCTTAATC
>Ga0181418_1000759_pt1 | contig 10724 bp, 5 predicted proteins | sample 41SPOviralmetaG_FD_130143 | JGI IMG/M metagenome (GOLD analysis project Ga0181418, IMG submission 130143) | Marine viral communities from the oligotrophic San Pedro Time Series (SPOT) site, San Pedro Channel, CA, USA - 41 SPOT_SRF_2013-03-13 | ecosystem: Environmental > Aquatic > Marine > Strait...
AAGTGTTTCAAGCATAGAATCTTTAATAGGTGCAATAATAGGAGACATAACTTAATTAGGAATTACTATGGGATTATTTAAAAAATTAAAAAAAGCATTTAAAAAAGTTACAGGCTTTGTAAAAAAAGTAGTTAAAAAAACTGTAAAAGCTGTAAAGAAAATAGGTAAGAAAATAGGAAGTAGTAAAATTCTTAAAGCTTTAGCAATTGCTGCTGCAGTCGTAGTTACGGGAGGTGCAGCTCTTGGTGCTATGGGAGCAACAACAGGAGCAGGATTATTTGGTAGTGCTGCTGCTGCAGGTGGAACAGGATTTGCAGGTTGGATGACTGGTACTGCTGCTTCATTAACATCTACTACTTTAGGTTCTGCACTAGCTACACCATTTACTATGTTAGGAACTGGAATTGGAAAAGCTGCACTAGCTTTAGGAGTACCTGCTATTAGTAATGCTGCCCCTTTAACATCAGCACAGTTAGGTAGTATTGCAACTACATCTAATCCTATTTTAGCTTCAAACCCTGCTGCTGCTGCTCAAGCTAGTACCGCAGGAGGTTTAAATTTACCAAGTACTCTTCCGGGTGCAACAACAGGCTCATATGCTACATCTACAGGAATGGTAGGTACAGCTACTGGAACTGCTACACAACAATTAGCTGTTACTGCTAATGCTCTTCCGGCTGCTACAACAGGTTCTTTTGCTACATCTTCTGGAATGGTAGGTACAGTTGGCGGAACTGCAGCACAACAATTATCTACTACTGTTCCTGCTGCTTTAGGTACAAGTAGCATTGGAACTGCAGCTACTGTTGCCCCTGCTCAAGCAAGTTGGTTTGCCAGACATCCTAAACTTACTACAGCATTAGGGTCAGTAGCAACAGGAGTCGCAACAGGAGTTCTTACAGGAGCTGCTCAACAATACATAGCTGGAGACCCTGAACAACAAGGTTCTATGGCTGGTGCTGCTGTTGAAGGTGGAGAATATTTAGACCCTTTAAAAGTTTATGCAGCTCAACAAGGAATTAGCACAGATAGTATTTATCAAAATATGATGTATGGTAACGTAGACCCTAGTAGTCAATATGGTAATGATTTATATAGACAACAAACATTCGGAGTAGCTTAATGAGTACACCTAAAAGACAACCTAATCCTGTTATATCTCCTAGCTTAAGTGAAGCTGCTGCTTCTTCTGTACTAGATGGATTAGACGCAGGTTTTACTATTGATGAAATAGCACCTGATACTGGTCCTAAGATAAGGGGAGAAGCTAAGTTTAGTCAAGAAGGACTAGATAATCTTGTAAACCTTTCAAATAAAGGTGGACCTATACCGGGACAAAGCTTAACAAGAGATTCAGAAGACCCTTATCCTTGGGAAACTCCGCCAGAGTTTACAAACCCTAGAGAAGCTTTAGATGATGTTGTAGGTTCTATAATGCAACCTGAAGCTATGAAAAATATTGTAGGTGCTTTGGCTCAAGGTGGTGCAGTTGCTGATATAGGTACTGCTATTTTATATGCTAAGTTTAACGAAGGTAAAATAACACCAGATGTAATGATGATGTTAGCTGAACCAGTTATGTATACTATTATGGCTATTGGTGAAGAAGCTAATATTAAATATAATATAGAAGGTAATGACTTAGATGAGTTTGATGAAGAAGATGATGCTGAAGATGGAGATGCTAAATTAAATGAATTTAGAAACGTACTAACTGATATTAAGAAAGGAGCTACTAAAAATATAGAGCCTTCTAATATTGATAGTAATGTAGTACCTGAAAGTATATTAGCACAGGTAAAAGAAAAAGGTCCAGAGATAAAAAGTTTATTAAGTAAAGGAGAAGAGTAATGGCTATAGAAGATTATTTTAAAGGTAGTAGTCAGGCATACGGACAGTTAGCTGGTTCGTTGTTAGCAGGTAGAAGAAAAGAAGATAAGAAACAAGCTAAGAGAGCTTTACTAGCTTCTACAGTTATGGCAACTTTTGGAGCTTTACAAAATCAACAAAAACAAAGTATTATCGATGCTAGTAATGATGTTAAAGATAAATATCAAGATATATTTGATAATAACGAAGAAATATATAATAAAAAACGTGGAGCTAGAGCAGACTATTTAAGTTATAAAGAAAATCCAAATGATTATATTGAAACAAAAGCTGCTGAATTATTTAATAAAGATTTAGAATTACAAGCTGAGTTAGGGACTAATCCTTATTCAAGGATAAGTAAAGCAGATTTAACTCCTGAAAGTTATGAGTCTGCTATGGAAGTTTTAAAAGAAAAAAGAACAGAAGCTAAAAATTATATTGAAGCACAAGCTGGTAATGCAGCAGTAACCACACAAACATTTACAAAATTTAACGCAGCAGCTAAAGAAGAATACGAAGCTGCATTAGCTGCAGTAGAAGATGACCCTTATAAACAAGGACTTATTAAATCTGCATTTAGTAAAATTTTTGGTGTTGGTGAACAAAAGAAAATGGAACTTTTAAAAACTTTAGAAGATGCAAAAACTAAAAGAATGCAACAAGAATCTACAATACCTTATATGGATACTGTTAAAGGTAAAGAAGAATTAATTAACAACCAAATTAAAACTGGTGAAGAAAAAGCATCTAGAGATAGTTTTATGTATGAAACAAAAACTATGAAATTAGAGAAACAAGAAAAAGAAATTATAAAATCTATAGAAGAAGCAAGAACTAAAAATATATTAGCTGGTTCAAAAGAAGAAAAAGAATTAGAAGATAATATAATTACTGCTTATAGAAAAGGTTATAAGGTTAGTAAAATAAAAGAACTTGATGAAATACAAGAAAATGATATACCAGCTTTTGTATCTACTTTTATAAAAGTTGACCGTATTAGAGCAGATGCTCCTAATATAGACCCAACAGATTTCTTAACTGTTAAAGAAAGAGACTTATATGATTTAGGAATGGGTATAACTAGAGATGACATTAATGCTGTAGAAGAAATAAGAAACACAGAAAATAGATTAGAGGTTGTTTCTCAAATTAATTCAATGATAGGTCAAGAAACTGATGTTAGTAAAAAACTTTCTATGATAGATGGTAATTTTGGTACAGATGGCACTGATGCTACAGGTCTTTCAAGTGTATACATTAGTAATGTTATTAGAGCTAAAACACATCTTATGAATAAATATGATATGGATGATATAGAAGCTTTACAAACTGCAATGGATATGCAATTAGAAGGAGTTTCTATAGGAACTGGAGGTTCTGGAGAATATTACAATAAAGGTTGGATTAGAAAAACATTTACTTCCCAAGAAAAAACTCATGGAATTGAATATGTTAATCCAGATGTAGAAAATTTACCAATTATACCAGACACTGCTAATCTACATGCTCAAAACTTAAACGAGTATAAATATTTACAAAACAGAAGTTACATAGATGATGAAGGAAATTCACAAACTTTAAGACCTGATAGAGTGGGTAAAGAATATACTGTAGATGATGAAGACTTTACAGTTTCATTTATTGTAAATAACGAAAATAAATGGATTCCATCAGTTACTTATAAATAAGGATTATATAATATGTCGACTTTCGGAGACCTTAGTAAATATAAACAAAAATCTAATACATATAATGTACCTAGTTATGTTGCTAAACAAAAATATTCTCTTACTGATTTAAGAAAAGATGAAGAGTTTAATAAAGTAACAGAAAGATTTTTAACTTCCTTAGGAGAAGGAGAAACTGTTGGTGATTTGTTTGGTTATTTTAGAGGTGCTGATTATAATCTAGGTGATGCTACTAAAATGGTTTTTGAAAGTGGTAAGTTTACCAACCAACAAAAAACAGATTATCAGTATTTACGTAATAAATTTGATAATGCAGATGTAGGTGGTTTTGGTGAATGGGTTCGTGCAGGTGCAAATGTTACTAAAGAAATTATAACAGACCCTACAATGATAGCTAGTGCATTATTTATTCCTTGGTCAGGAGGAACGTCTGCTGTTTCTCGTATAGCTGCTGGTAAAGCTGTACAAACTACTTTAAAAAAATTAGCTAATAAAGAAATAGCTGAAGGTGTTTCTAAAGGAGTAGCTAAACTTCCCGGTCAAACTTTAAAAACTCCTATGAGTAAAAATGCTAAAACTGTTGTTGCAGGTACAGAAGGTTTTATTTATGGAAGCACTGCAAACTTTACAAAACAACATGCAGATGTAAATACTGATAGAAGAGAAGAAGTAAGTCCTGAAGAAAGTTTAGCAATGGGAGCTATTACTGCAGCAATTCCTGCTGTTTTTAGAGGAGCTGGTGCAGGGTATACAAAGTTTAATAAGTCTGTAGCTGATAGAAGAGCTGCAAGAATTGACGGTAACGAAGATTATAAAGTAGGAATCATTGATAAAGGTATTGAAAAAACAGATGCTCTTATAGAATATGTTACTCCTAACATGAGAAAACTTACAGGTTTTGTAAATAAACCTACCGCTTTACTTTTAAATAAAATGGAAGTTTCTCCAACACTTGACAAACTTGTAAAGTATTTTAGGTATGATGCAGCTAGAAGTATAACTGCAAAAGATTACAACATATCTAAAAAAGTTTCAAGTAGAAGTTTTTATGAAGATGTTAATTCTTTAATAGGTTTTAGAGGCGAACAGTTAAAAGCCATACTAGACCCTTTAAAAACTAAAGGAACTGTTACTGTACCTAAGTTAGGTTCTAGAGATTCGTTTTTTAAAATTCCATTTAAAGATTCTCCTAAAGCAGAAAAACAAAGTTTTTTTAAACGTCAAAGAATTGCAGATAATGTTAATGATGCATTAGCTTATTATTTAAGAACAGGTAGAAAAACTGTAACAGTTGATGGTAAACAAATTAAACTAGAAAAAGCTTTTAAACTAACAGATAAATCAACAGATGATATAATAACAGCAGGACAAAGCATTAAGAAATTAATGACTGAAATTAGAAACGATGCAAAAAAAGAAGGTTTAGAAATTGGTTTAATAAAAAATTATTTACCTAGAGGTTTTTCTTACGGAGAAGTTAAGTCTGAAATAAAAAATTTAGAAAAAGGTATAGAAGGTAAATTAGTAAAAGAATTAAAAGCTAAAGAAGGTTTAAAAACTAATGAAGAAGTTATAAACTTATTAGAAGAAATAATTAATCCTTCTACGGTAACTGGTAAAAGTTATACTGAGTTAGCAACTGTTGGTAAAGGAGCTACTAGAGGAGCATATTTTTCAAAACGTACTCCCGGACTGACAAAAGAAAGAACTCTTAAAAACATAGATGAAAATAATATTGTTGATTATTTAGATAATAATGTTGAAAATTTATTAAATGATTACATACATCAATCTTCTAATTTTATACAAAGAAAAGCTGGATTAGGAGAAGACTTAGATGAGTTTATTACAAGATTTGTAAATCCTATAAAAGAAGAGTTAGCTGCTAAAGGCAAAAAACTTAGTTCAGAAGAGTACAAAAGATTAGAAGATATTTATTTAGTAACTACTGGTCAAGTGCAACAAATAGATAATGTTATTGGTAGAACTCTATCAGACATTGCTGTTGTCGGAAATCAATTAGCTTTGTTACCTATGGCTACTATAACAAGTTTATCAGAGGTTGCTGTACCTTTAGTTAAAGGAGCAGGTAAAAAATCTTTTCAAAAAGGTAAAACAGAATCTGGAGTAGATAAAGGAGGAGTAAGAATTCTTTGGGAAACTGCAGGAGACTACAGGAAAATGTGGTGGAATGATGTAGTTAAAAAAGATGTTTCTGATGCTAGACCTGAATCTTTAAAAGAGTTAAACAGATTTAATAGGGCTATGAATAGAGCTGGAGAAGACAGGTCTCTTGCTATGTATGGTCAAGGCTTTGGAAGACGTGCAACTCAAGCACAAAATAAATTCTTTAAAATAAACTTACTACACGATTGGACAAGATTTGTACAGCTTACAAGTTTTAATGTTGGTAAAGCTAAGATGTATGAAAACTTACATGAACTTGTTACTAATAAAAGTATTTCTGCAAAAAGAAAAATAAGACTAACTAATGAATTAAAAGAGTTAGGTGTAGATGTAACAGCAGGTAAAAGATGGGTACAGTCTGGTGGAAAAGCTTCTGGTAAATTTTATGATGAAAACTTTTTACCTAGTGCTGCAAGATATGTAGATGAAGTTATTATGAATCCTACTGCTGCAGCTAATCAAAAACCTTTATGGCATTCAATGCCTAGTACAAGATGGGCTTTTGGTTTAATGGGTTTTCCCACTGCTTTCAGTAATACAGTATTAAAAAATGCAGCTAGAGAAGTTGCTATTGATGTAAGGACTGGTAGTTTAAAAGGAACTGGACAAGCTATATCAGGTGTTACTGTTATGACATCTATAGCTATGTTTGGTAATACTATTAGAAGTAACGGTAAAAATTTAGAAGAACTTGAAAGCGGTGAAAAAGATATAGGTGATGAAGTATTAGATGCTGCAATTAGAACAGGTCTACTAGGACCAACTGAACAATTATATAGAACTCAAAAAGGTTTAGAATATGATAACTTTGCAAGGTCTATTACTCAAAGATTTACAGGTCCGGCAGTGGATGACATATTAAGATTTTTTGATGACTGGACAGGTCCATTAAGTTTTGGAGTTGACGAAGTTCCCGGAATTGCATTGTTAAGAAGTACAAATCCTGAAGCTTATAAAGAAATAAAGTCTGCTGCTAGAGAAGCTGATAAAGCTTTAGGTTTAACTAGAAAAACAAAAACTAAAGAAAAAGAAGAAAAAGAATACATACCTTTATATTCTACAGGAGGCAGAGTTAAAAAGTTTGAGGGCGGTAGTTTAACTGATGAATATAAATATTATAGTCAATTAGCTGAAGAAATTCCTAAAACAATAGAATCAACTAAAGAGTTTTTAAAAGAAAGAGAAGAGGGTAGAGACGAGTCTCATAAGAAAATAGCAGAGGCTGCTAAAGAAAAAGATGTTAGAAAAGGTTTTGAAGCTTTTGAAACTTTACCAGTTGGAGAAATGATGGCAGGTTACATGAATCCTGTTACTAATGCACCCTTATCTGCTACAGGTGCTTTAATATATGCTGAAAAAGCTGAACCAAGTGTTAAAACTTTAAAAGAATTTGCAATAGATTTTATTAACCCAACAAAAAATATACTACAAAAAACACCTTTTAAAGTTAAAGACCCTATGTCTGCTGGTATAGCTGCTATGGAAGCTTTTGGAATTGTTCCTTTTATTGGTGGCGTAGGTAAGATTGGAAGCAGAACTTTAAGAAAGATACAAGCTAGAAGAGGCGATGACACTATGGGTGGAGGCGGTGGACCTACTAATATTGTAGATGATTCTGTAGCAGTAGACATGGCTGGTTATAAATCTAGTATAGAAGAATTTGCAGAAAAAAATATAAGCAATTATAAAAGTGGTCAAGCTTTTTTAGATGCTTTAAAAAGCTCTAAAAGACAACAAGATAAATTTAAAAAAGAAGAATTAGAGTTTATAGATTTAGACAATATACAAGTTACTAAAGATACTAAACCTGAAGAAGTTTTAAACTACGTTAGAGAAAACCGACCAAAGCTTTATAGAGTTGTTAGAAGTGAAGATAATCCTACTATTAAAAATAGCGATGTTAATATGAATACAGAGGTAGAAGAATTTTTATCTCTTGATGAGCCTATGACAAGAGAATATCTAAATGAAGAAATTGAACGTGCAGCTAGAATGGAAATAGATATGAGAGAGGCAGGAAATGAAACTTATCAATCAGTTACAGATGACGAAATATATCAAGCTGTAACCGAACAATACGAAGATGAAAATTTTGAATACTTAACTGGTAACATAAGTGGGACTGATATTGCTATGTTTGGTAATGATGTAGAAGGATATCAAGCTGCTGTAGGAATAGGAGACAATAGAGTATTTCTTACAGATGATTTTGTAGCTAGAGACGAAGCTTTAATTCAATTAAATAATTATGCTAGAGAACGAGCTTTAATAGAGCCTTCTTCAAGTATAAACCCAGATGTTCCTTTAAAAACTCAAGTACCTGAAAGTGTTTTAAGGGGTGAAGATACTTTACCTACTTTATTTGGAGAACAATATAGTTCGTTCAGATTACCTATGGGAGGAGCTTCTAATTATAGAGAAATTACAATTCATTTAGATAATCCTAGAACTACTACAGCTTTTACAGAAAATCATTTAGAAGGAGCTGACCAACTTTTACACTATAGAATTTCTGATAGAGTAGATACTGAAGGTAAAAAAGTTTTATTTGTAGAAGAAATACAATCAGATTTACATCAAGCTGGTAGAGCAGGAGGATATGAGTTACCATTAAAAAAACAAAAACTAATAGAAGGTAAAGTAGACTCTATTAGTCCTCGTATGAGTCCTCGTATAACACTAACTAATAATAAAGGTATTAAGTTTGATAAAGATATGCCTTACGTACAAGGAATTTCAGGAAGTACTCAGCCTTCTTTTCTTAATGCACAACAGATTATAGCCTCCGGAGATGTTATTAGAGGTAAATTTGGTAATTATTATGCAACAGGTGATGTAGTTAATTTTAGTCCCTTAGAAAAAACAACTAAATTTCTTGAAGATGAATATGGTAAAGAAACAATACTTAAACTTGCTGACACGTTAGAACCTTTTAGAAATGTAGGAAAATTACCTGACTACCCATATAAAGGTTTAGAATTTGTTGATGTTGCTATGAAAGATGTTATGCAGTTAGCATCTAAAGAAGGATATGATAAGGTTGCATTTACTGACGCAGCTACTCAGATAGATAGAAACAATAAAAATTTAAACTATGTTGATAGTATACGAATTAGTAAAGTTCCAACAGAAAAAGAAATATTACAGAGTGATGAATTTACAGATAAACTTAATCAAAATTTAAATAAAAGATATGATGATTTTAAAAATTTTGGAGACCCTGATATTCTTAAAGGAGAAGGTTTAGAAGGTGGAGGAGAGGCTTATGAAAAAGCTAAAAACTCTATAGATGATTATAAAAAACTTAGGGTAGGACTTTCTAGGAATGGTGAGTTTACATCTGAGAGCGTAGAAGACGAAATGAAAACTCTAACTTTAATGCAGTTAAAAAGTAAATATAACGTAGACAGAGCTAAGTGGATTGTAAAAGATTTTGGTTTAACTGGAGTAGTAAATACTCAAAAAGATACAGGAAAAGCTTTAATGTATGAATCCAAAGATTATTTAAAAAATTTAACAATGGATAAAGACGGTATTGGAATGGGTGAAACTTTTAATACTAGAACATTACAAACTGATGAAGAGTTACTAGCAGAACTTCCAGAATCAATAAAAGAATCTGTTAAAAAAGATATTAAAACTAAAAAAGATATTACAGTTGATGTAGGTAAATTAGAAGGTAGCGGTAAAAAGTTTTTAGATTTGTATTCAGATAAAGTAAGTTCTACAGCTAAAAAATTAGGTAAACAATATAAACAACAACCTAAGTTTTCTTCTGTTCTCTATAGTAAAAATGAAAAACTTACTCCAGAACAAATGTTAGAAATGTATAAAGATAGGAAAGAATCTAAAAACTATGGTGAGTACATAGAAAAATATGGTGAAGAAAATAGTATTCCAAAGGAATTAAAAGTTATATCATTAGACGTAACACCGGATATGAAAAAACCTATGGCAGTATTTGCTAAAGGTGGACTCGTAAAAGGCAAAGACGATGTACCATACACTAAAGAGAACCCTGCTGATAGAGTAGACCCTAATACAGGACAACCTTACTCAGCACAAATGGAGGAATTAGGATTAAATGTTTTTCAAGAAAAATAATAAATTAGATATAGAACTTTGCAAGGCTGAAATAAAGAGACACGAAGGCGAAGTGTTAGAAATATATAAAGATAGTCTAGGCTATAAAACTTTAGGAGTTGGACACCTTTGCCAACCTAACGACCCGGAATATGATTGGGAAGTTGGTACACCTGTCACACAAGAAGTTGTAGACATGTATTATGAAGATGACTTTGAAAAGCATCATAAGGAAACCATACATGTCTTTGGGAGTGAGGAAGACTTTGAAAAGCTTCCAGAGCCTATACAAAGAGTGTTAGTAAACATGTGTTTTAACTTAGGTGGTACAAGACTTTCAAAGTTTCGTAACATGTTAAAGGCTTGTAGAAACCATGACTGGAAAGAAATGTCTGTACAAATGGAAGATAGTCGTTGGTTTAAACAAGTAGGTAGACGTAGTATAGAACTACAAAAAATAGTTTTAGAACAATAGATGCTTCTCTATACTGAAAAGCAGTTAGAAGATTGCTACAGGCAGTACTGTCTTTTACAAGGAAAAAACAATATGAGCTTTGTTTCTTTAGAAGACTTTAGAATTTTATTTGAAGATTTAACAGAGATAATATATAAGGAAAAAGAATGAAAGGATTATTAAAAAATATAGTTGGAGCTGTTGCACCTACATTAGGAACTGCTTTAGGTGGACCGATGGGAGGAATGGCAGCTAACATGATATCAGAAGTGTTAGGTGTTCCTAATACTCCAAAAGCTATAGAGAAAGGATTAGCCGAAGCTACACCTGAACAAATGTTAGAACTTAAAAAAGCTGAACAAGCTTTTGAAGTACAGATGAAAGAGCTTGAAGTAGATGTATTTAAGTTAGAGACACAAGACGGACAAGACGCTAGAAAT
>Ga0181418_1000761_pt1 | contig 10718 bp, 17 predicted proteins | sample 41SPOviralmetaG_FD_130143 | JGI IMG/M metagenome (GOLD analysis project Ga0181418, IMG submission 130143) | Marine viral communities from the oligotrophic San Pedro Time Series (SPOT) site, San Pedro Channel, CA, USA - 41 SPOT_SRF_2013-03-13 | ecosystem: Environmental > Aquatic > Marine > Strait...
ATGGATCTATTTGGGTGTTCCCTTTGATGGTAGCCTTATTCGGGACAACTACGGTTTTGTTTATAACATTACCAATCTCACAAACCAACGACAATACATTGGGCGAAAGTATTTTTGGCAGCATAGAACGCCTAAAGGAAAGAAACGAAAAGTAAAATCAGAATCTGATTGGAGAAAGTATTATGGGTCTTGTCCAGAACTTAAAGCGGACATTGACAAATTGGGCAGACAAAATTTTAGTAGAACTATCCTGTCTTTACATAAAACAGGTGGCAAAACAAACTTCGAAGAAACGAAACAACTCTTTGCACACGGAGTCCTTACAGAATCACTTGACACAGGAGGACCTGCCTACTACAATAGCAACATCCTCAGCAGGTACTTCCGAAAAGACTATTATGATGGAGACTGAAGAAATTGTTGCAGACGTTCGACAGTGGGCAATTGATAAAGTTCAAGAGTATAATGGACAAGGTGTAGAGAGAATCTATGATCAATTTGCAATCATGGCAGAATTTGATGAATGGTTCGACCCAAAAGAAGATTTAGAAGTCGTATCACTTGCCAAAATCTCTGAAGACGAGTATGATAGATTCGTTGATGATCATAATCAACTGCGGTGACCTCCTTGGTAGTTCAGGGTTAGCGGCGATAGGAACTACCATTAAGGGTCAGTAGCTCAGTGGATAGAGCATCGCACTTCTAATGCGTTGGTCGGGGGTTCAAATCCCTCCTGACCCGCTTTGCGGAATTAGTTTAGAGGCAAAACTAAAGGTTTCCAACCTTTCGTCACCAGTTCGATTCTGGTATTCCGCTTTCTCCAAGTTTTTGTTATGTCAGAGTATGATTTTGGAGGACTTGAAAGACACCCGGTCAGTATACTACGATTGATTAGTGAATTGGAAGGGTCGTCCCAACTATGTAAATATATGGGGTTTCAAGATGATATGAATACTCTCAATGAAATGAAGAAGAGATATTATAAACTCTACTTCAAAACAAAGAAAGAGTACAACAATCCTCTATAGCTCAGTTGGTAGAGCACGGAACTGTTAATTCTGTTGTCCCTGGTTCGAGTCCAGGTGGAGGAGTCGGGCGAATAGTTCAGAGGTAGAACACTTGATTTACATTCAAGTTGTCGGGGGTTCGATCCCCTCTTCGCCCATGTCGAATTCAATGTATGCCTAATGATTACTATCAGATGCAAAGAGTGTAGAAAGGAACTGACAAGCACAAGTAAAATTCAGTTCTGTGGTTGTCCCAATCAAATGAGTATTGTGGATAATAAGATTGGTGCCAAAGACTTAGATAAAGTTGTAATGGTAAATTCTCAAAAGTCAAATAGTAAAAATAGTGTATTAACTTCTGAAGATGTTGCTTGGCACGAACAAAGAAGAAAACGTAAAGTTAGAAAGTTGAACTTTGAAATCAAATAAGTATTAAAAACTGTAGAAAATATTAAAAAATACTGTATCATCTATATACACATATATCTCAAATACTAGAAATGATATTATTTTATTTTGGTATTATGACAATACTTGTCTTAATTGCTTTTGGAGAATATGATTCAACTATGCGATTCGTAGCATATGTTGACCTTAGTATTAGATATCAAATTGTGCTATTAAAATTGTGGTTTATGAAAAAGAGAATGGAACTGCGACTTAAAAAAGATACCACTGAATATAAACGTCTCATAGAGGAACGAAAAAATGTCTAACAAGGAACTGTCCGACTTATCATTAAGTAGGTTGGAATGTCCAAAGTGTGGTGCCGTCTGGATTAATGGAGAGCATCGATGGTCGGGTACTGGAAATCGAGGTAGTGAACTAGATTTAGCGGGTCTAATATGCAATGAACATGCTGATGAGCAGTGTATCAATCCTATGAAAGGACAAGAAGGTGGTGACACTTGGGAGAAACGTCTACAGGACCTAGATAAGTTTGGTGAAAAGTATGATGAAGGCAATAGTCAGTGGTGGGATAAGTAATGAAATGGAAGTGGAAGAAATTGACTTTACAACAAAAGAAGAAGTTCAGGAGATGATTGATGATGCCATACGAAAGCACAATCGTAATGCTGGAATTATCAGTATGTGTGTTGGCTGGGTTGTTCTCTCACTTTTTGCTGAGGGTTTACTTCGACTTGTTGGAGTGATTCCTCCATTATTACCTTGGTTAAAGATAACATTATGATGAGTGGATTATTTGTTTTTGGATTTATTATTTTAATGATTGTTGGTATGGAAATAACATGGCCCGTAAAAAATAAAAATCGATGAATCCAGTAATTTTAATTGGTTGCTTCACACCATTAGTTATTATTTTTATAGTAATGAAACTTGCGGTTTGGATATCTGCAGTTAACACAGAAAACTCTTATGTCGGAAAAGAACCTCTACGCAAACGAGGGCCCTATTTGGAGAACCCGTATGCAGATGTTGACGAAGATGAAGAGGAATTTGGAGATCGCACAGATTATCGATGATGCTCTTTATGAATACTATGTCGTGGAACGTGGAGAAGAAGTTCCCAAGTGGAGATATATGAAAGATCAAGACTGGTGGATAGAATACTTGGACTCTTTAGGAATTGACAGAAGGAATCCATAACTGTATGATAGGTGTAATGCCACATATCAAGCATTAGCAAGTTTGAATCCTGTTACCTCGATTTACATACATAATGCAACTATGAAATTTTATTCAGTGGAATACTGGCAAAAAAACTGGGACAAATTGATGGAAAAAGTGGAGAACGGAGAGGCGATAGGGGTGGAAAATAAAAACGGCGAGAGAGCGATAATGATACCTGCAGACGAGGAGCTCATACGAATACACACAACTCACGATGATGCATCTTGAGGGACTGTCGCATATTGGTTAATGCTCTCTGCTTATAACGGGGTAAACTGAGTTCAATTCTCAGCAGTCCTATTTGCTTCCTTAGCAATCTGGTGAATGCAGCAAACTCATAATTTGCCTAAGGTGAGTTCGATCCTCACAGGAAGCACTTGACAAAAACACCGCTAAACCCTTATAATACTAAGGTCAACAAACGGAACAATGACACTGACTACTAAGTTCAAGAAAGATATCCAAACCTTAAAAGGTGCGGTAAATGGAGAATTCTTCCTGGATGTGAAGAATCCGAAACTTCTCAAAAAGGTCCGTCGTTATTATGAAAATATTGGTGTTGTCTTTTCAGGCGATGCTCTTGATGATTATGATATTTTGATGGAACAAATCTCTGTCGATCTTGAAGCAGTAGAAGCATGAAAGTTCTTCTAGAACGTTTCCCGTATCGTTATGTTGAGTGTGGCACATTGGAAATCAATGGTATGCCAGACTATCGCATTCAGAAAGCAAATACCTGGTCAAAGAGATATAGTGATATGTATCTCCTTGATAATAAAATGCAACTTCTGACTGCGATAGATGACTTTGAGTACACCAAATGGTTAGATCCAGATGGTGTACCTTGTTATACTAAAGACTCGGTAAGTCGTGTAAACTAGTCCTGGTGGAGTCATTAGACCCTTTTAAAAACTAAATAAATCAAGAGTTAATTATTAATCACTATGGCAACCAAAGGAACAGCAGCAAAGTCTGCAAGCGGCGCATCGATGTCAAAGTATGATGTCGAAGTCGAATCAAGACTTCAGGCGCTGGAAGAAAAAGCACATACTTTATCTGGAGGTGATGGAAATGCATCTGGAATGGAGGCAAAACTTGATGCTCTCATTGAGGCATTAAATCAGTGTCCTGCAGTTACAGAAAATTTTCCAAAAGATTCTGAAGGCAACAGAAGAATTAGTCTTTGATAAGGTTTCTTGCTTTTCCCAAGAGCAAGTGGTGCGGATGGAGGAAACTCCCGCCCTGTTTCTTGCTTCAGGTTAAAGAGCAAGTGGCGTGCATGAAAGACCTTATGAGGACGGTTGCATAAACCGTCCTTTTTTAGTATAGTGTAAAAAACAGATATAATATGAAAGTCGCTCTAATCACGGGGATTACTGGTCAAGATGGTTCATATCTAGCAGAATTGTTGCTTGAGAAAGGATATGAGGTCCATGGTATTGTGAGACGTAGTTCTTTGATTAATACTCATAGAATTGACCATATATTCAAAGATATTGAATTGCATTATGGAGATTTAACAGACTCTACTAATGTGGTTAGTATTATTAAAAAAGTTGAACCCGATGAAATCTATAACCTTGCTGCTCAGAGTCATGTGAAAGTGTCGTTTGAACTTCCTGAGTACACTGGCAACGTTGATGGACTTGGAACGCTTCGTATTCTTGAGGCAGTTCGTCTTTTAGGAATGGAAGATAAAGTGCGTATTTACCAAGCATCTACATCCGAAATGTTTGGTAAGGTTCAAGAGATTCCTCAAAAAGAAACTACTCCATTTTATCCACGATCGCCATATGGATGTGCAAAGGTTTATGCGTATTGGTTGACGAAGAACTATCGCGAGTCCTATGGAATTCACGCAGGTTCTGGTATTCTTTTCAATCACGAATCTCCACGTCGTGGCGAAACTTTTGTTACTCGTAAGATTACGATTGCTCTGAAGAACATTGCAGAAGGAAAGTGGAATACTCTTTCTCTTGGCAATCTAAATTCTTTACGTGATTGGGGTCACGCAAGAGACTTTGTTGAAGCAATGTGGATGATGCTTCAACAGGAGAAAGGAGATGATTATGTTGTATCTACAAATGAACAACATTCTGTTCGTGAGTTTGTAGAAAAGTGTGCCCCTTACTTCAATATGAATATTGAGTGGCACGGTGAAGGACTTGAAGAAGTTGGTATAGATACTATCTCGGGTAAAACTATTGTCAAAGTTAATGAGAAGTATTTCCGTCCAGCAGAAGTAGACACACTTCTTGGAGACTCAACAAAAGCAAGAGCAGTTTTGGGTTGGTATCCCAAGACATCATTTGATCAACTAGTGGAGGATATGTGTGAGAATGAAGAAGGGATCTAGAATCTTTGTCGCAGGACATAAAGGACTTGTTGGTTCTGCTATTATTAGACAGTTGGAGACTGCAGGACATACTAATATCTTGACGGTTGATAGGTCGGAGGTTGACCTTACAAATCAGAGAGAAGTAAATAAATGGTTCAAAACGCATGAACCGAAGTATGTCTTTAATGCTGCTGCTAAAGTGGGTGGTATCATTGGTAATCAAAATCATAAGGCAGAGATGATTTATCAAAATCTTATGATTGAAAGTAACTTGATTGAAGCTGCATATCGTAACGGGTGTAAGAAGTATTTGTTCCTGGGGTCTTCATGCATTTATCCAAAAGAACCTCAACTGCCAATCACTGAAGATCAGTTGATGACTGGTAAACTTGAACCCACCAATGATGCTTATGCGGTGGCAAAGATTGCTGGTATCTATCTCTGCAAATCTTATCGTCAGCAGTATGGATTCAACGCTATTAGTGCGATGCCATGCAATCTTTATGGACCAGGAGATAATTATCATCCAGAAAACTCTCATGTTATTCCTGGAATGATTCGTAAAATTCATGACGCAAGAGATGACATTGGTTACGATCTTGGTGGTCCATATTATAGGGGAGTAAGACTTTGGGGAGATGGTTCTCCTATGAGAGAGTTTTTATATGTTGATGACTTAGCAGATGCATGTATTCTTCTTATGAAAAAATATAATGAAGAAGAACCCATCAACATTGGATCTGGAAAAGAAATTTCTATTAAGGACCTTGCTGAAGTGATTGCTTCTGTGATTGGACTTGAAAGAGAAAATATTCATTGGGACACTTCTAAACCAAATGGAACAATGCGAAAGGTTATGGACGTATCAAAGATTAAAGAACTTGGTTGGAAACCGCAGGTCTCCTTTGATGATGGTATTAGAGTTGCCTATGGAGACTTTCTAACAAGATTTGGATAATACTGTAGGGGTTGCGTAAGCGCCCCTTTTTCTGTATAATAAATATCGGGTAACAATAAAGGAAAGAATGTCTGACTATAAAAAGACTGCACTGGTGTTTGGTGCAGGTGGATTTATTGGTTCACATATGGTTAAACGATTACGCTCCGAAGGATACTGGGTGCGTGGTGTAGATCTTAAGCATCCTGAATATTCAGCATCTCATGCAAATGAATTTATTGTTGGTGACTTGAGAGATGTTAATCTCGTAAAACGATGTGTTCGTTTTACTGGATATCTTGGAAATTTTTATAAAGACATTATAGATAAGTTTGCCGAACCTTTTGATGAGATCTATCAGTTTGCTGCTGATATGGGTGGTGCAGGATTTGTATTCACTGGTGAGAATGATGCAGACATCATGCATAACTCTGTCACTATTAATCTAAATGTTCTTGAGGAACAACGTAAACTGAATGAAATTGTAAAGCAAAATAAAACTAAAATCTTTTACTCTGGATCAGCATGTATGTATCCTGAGTATGCTCAAGAAGAAACAAACAATCCTGGACTGAGGGAAAATGATGCGTATCCAGCAGCACCGGACTCCGAGTATGGATGGGAGAAACTCTTCAGTGAGCGTCTCTACTTTGCTTACAATCGCAACCATGGCATCCCTGTTCGTGTTGCTAGGTATCACAACATCTTTGGTCCTGAAGGAACCTGGGACGGTGGAAGAGAGAAGGCACCAGCTGCAATCTGCCGTAAAGTCGCTTACCTCCCGGAGCAGGGTGGAGCAATCGAGGTGTGGGGAGACGGCTTACAGACTCGTTCCTTCTTGTTCGTTGACGAATGCGTTGAAGCAACTTACAGAATGATGCAATCAGACTTTATGGGACCGGTTAATATCGGTTCTGAAGAGATGGTTACTATCAATCAACTTGTAGAAACTGCTGCTAAAGTTGCAAATAAAAAAGTTACTAAGATTCATATTGATGGACCTCTTGGAGTTCGTGGGCGTAATTCTAATAATGATTTGATCCGTAAAGAACTTGGTTGGGATTATTCCCAAACTCTGGAGGAGGGAATTCGTTACACATATTATTGGATTTCTGAACAAATTCAACTGAAAGGTGGCAAATGACGATTGGTTATAACCGACTTGGATCTAATGGCAGACTAGGAAATCAAATGTTTCAATATGCTGCATTGCGTGGCATTACAACTCATCGTGGATTCGACTTTATGATTCCTCCACCCGATGATAAGTATGAAGCAAACTATGGTTTGTTTGACTGCTTTAAGATGGGTAGTGTAAAACCAGAAAACTTTGGTTTTGTCCCTCACAACTTTACTTCATTTAAACTTCGTGAGTTTAATTTTCATGAGGAATTCTTTAATCAGTGTCCTGATGATAGTAATCTTGATGATTATTATCAAACTGAGAAATGGTTTAAGAACGTAGAAGATTTGATTCGTTCTGACTATACGTTCAAGGATGAGATTCTTAAACCTTGTAAAGAAATGATTGAAGGTGTTGGAGAATGTATTGCACTTCATGTTCGCCGTACTGATTATGTAAACCTTACAGACTATCATCCAGTTTGCTCTCTAGAATATTACGTTGCTGCTCTTGAAGAGTTTCCTGAGGACATGCCAGTTCTAATCTTTTCTGATGATATTGAATGGTGTGGACAGCAGGAAGTCTTCTCTAGTGATAGGTTTCTACTCTCTCAAAATGAGGAACGTTATGATCATCTACATAAAGATGCTGATGGTCAAATGCGACATTCGCTGGTTCCCAATACAGACTTGTGTTTGATGTCATTGTGTAGTCACAATATTATCGCTAACTCTTCTTTCTCTTGGTGGGGTGCTTGGTTGAACAGTAACCCAGACAAGAAAGTTGTTGCTCCAGATCAATGGTTTGGACCTGCATCAGGTATTGATGATATTTCAGATCTTGTTCCTTCTGATTGGATTAGAAAACCGATATGATTTTTTTAGATTATCTTGGTAAGATGGGGCAACTGGGCAATCAAATGTTCCAGTATGCCGCTCTCCGTGGTATTGCAAAGCATAAAGGATATGATTTTGGTATCCCAGATCATGATGAGTTAATTGTAGATGCTCTAGGAAATAGACTTCGTATTGAATTGTATGTTCCTTTTAACTTACCGTATCTAAAAAATAAAGGAGTAACTTCTTCTGAACAAATTGTTCAGGAGAGGTTTTTTGAGTTTGACCAACAACTCTTTGATGAACTTCCAGATGGAGTGAGTATTACAGGTTACTTTCAAACAGAAAAATACTTCTCACATATTAGAGATGAGATCTTAGAAGAATTTTCTTTTAAAGATAACATCATGGAAGAATGTAGTTCAGCATACGAATTGTGCTCTGAGTCTGTTGCCCTACATATACGTAGAGGTGATTTCTTAAGGAACAGTGGAAATCATCATAATCTTTCACTCGATTGGTACGAAAAAGCACTGAAAGAGTTTGATGAGGATAGACAGGTAGTCATATTTTCTGATGATACAAAGTGGTGTAAAGAGCAATCGTTATTTGCAAGTGATAGATTTTTAGTTTGCGAAACAAACAGTTCATATCATGATCTTCATTTGATGACCAAATGTAAAGATTTTATCATTGCTAATAGCACATTCTCCTGGTGGGGTGCTTGGTTATGTGAGAACGAAAATAAAAAAGTTGTAGCACCTTCAGTATGGTTTGGACCAAATAATAAACATCACAACATTAAGGACTTGTTCCCTGAAACTTGGACAGTATTATGAAGCACGATCTAAAAAATGTAACTTTTATCATTCCACTTCAGATTGAAACTGATGATCGTTTAAGGAACATTATTCTTACAACATCCTTCCTTCTGAATACTTTTGATACTAATGTAATCATCAAAGAGGTTGATGAGGAACCTATATTCCAGCAGTGGGCTCTGCCTGTTATTAAACGTATCGTTGGTGATACAAGTGGACTGAACTATATTTTTGAAAAGCATAGTCGCAATGATGATGCTTTCCATCGCACTAAAGTCTTAAATGATATGGTGCTGCTGGCAGATACCAAAATTGTTGTTAATTATGACAGCGATATTATCTTGCCAGTGTCTAGTTATCTTGAGGCAGCAGAAAAACTCAAGACTTGTGACGTTGTTTATCCATATCGTTTTGGTGAACGGGGCGAACGTAAAGTAAAATTGGATACTCAATTTGATAATAAACCTGCCATTGATACCTTTGAACAACATCCAGAAATTAAAGCGTATCTTGAATCTGGTTATGATGAGAACGCATTAGATGGCAAATATTTTTACTATCCTCACCAACAAGGAGAAGGATGGGCAGAATATGGAATGGTTCAGTTCTTCAATAAGCAAGTCTATCTGGATGGATATCTTGAGAACGAAAACTTTATTGCATATGCTCCTGAAGATGTAGAACGTCATCATCGTTGGACACTTCTAGGATATGATATTCAAAGAGTTGATGACTATGCTTATCACTTTGAGCATAAGAGGACACCAAACTCTTGGTTTAACAATCCATTTATGCAAAAGAATAATCAATTGTGGGAATATCTTAAGAATCTTTCTAAAGAAGAAGTAATCGAGTATTATGAAAACCAAGAGTATGTAAAGGAGAAACTGAAATGACTTGGCACCTAGTCAATTATGCTGATGATAAGTTCAAACCACAGCAGGAGTTTTTGGAAAGAATTCATTCCGACAACTTCAACATCATGTCATACAATCGTGAGTGGTTGGTTACTACAGATTTCTACAAAGATAATCAGAGTATTCTAGATGAAGAGCGTGGTGGTGGATGGTGGGTATGGAAACCCTTCGTTATCCTTGACGCACTATCAAAAGTAGAAGAGGGGGACTATGTTCTCTACTGTGACTGTGGAGATATGGTGTCTCCTGGCATTAAATCTTTTGTCGAGGGTACGTTGAGTGAAGATGAGTTCTGTCTTCTGTTGTTTGGGGGGAATAAGAATAAAGATTATACCAAGCGAGACTGTTTTGTTCTGATGGGTTGTGATGAAGCAGACTATTGGAATTCAAATCAACTTGAAGCAGGGGTGCAGGTATGGAAAAAAACTGAGCAGTCAGTAAATGTTATTACTGACTGGATGAAGTATTGTATTGACCCTCGCATCATTAAAGATGACCCTAGCACTTTGGGTGAAGAGATGTCTTCTTTCAACGCACATCGCAATGATCAAAGTATCCTAACTAATATTGCTATCAGAGAAGGTCTGAGCGTAAGTAACCAAGAGTTTAGAAACTTTATCGAATGTGACTATGACTATTGGTATGAACGTTACCCTGCTTCGGGATATGGAAGAGAAATTGATAGTTTCCTTGTAAGTGTTAAAGATGCATAGTATTATTCTAACAATTCATAATAAAGAGTTCTTGATTAACCAAGTTCTTGACGGTATTACAAAAAATACTGTTGGGGACTATGAACTTATCATCGTCCTTGATGGATGTACTGATAAGTCATTTAACTGTGTTGAGGACTATTTTTATGAAACAAATAAAGACGTTCTTATCTGCACAACTCCAGACGTATTTGAGACCAAAGCAAACAACGTAGGTCTCAAGAATGCAAAAGGCGAATATGTCATCATCGTTCAAGATGATATGATTATTAAAGAGAAGGGTTGGAACCTGAGAATGCAGAAACCTTTTGATGCATTTGATGATGTGTTTGCAGTCACGTCTAGAACCGCCCATAATTGGAAATTCAATCCCAACACCAAACACCTGGGTATG
>Ga0181418_1000762_pt1 | contig 10714 bp, 9 predicted proteins | sample 41SPOviralmetaG_FD_130143 | JGI IMG/M metagenome (GOLD analysis project Ga0181418, IMG submission 130143) | Marine viral communities from the oligotrophic San Pedro Time Series (SPOT) site, San Pedro Channel, CA, USA - 41 SPOT_SRF_2013-03-13 | ecosystem: Environmental > Aquatic > Marine > Strait...
CAAACCATCAGTCACTATCTCAGTCAAAGAGAATGAGTGGATGGCTGTAGGCTCTTGGGTGTATGAACACTTTGATGAGGTATCTGGTATCAGCTTCCTGCCATTCAGTGAGCATACATATCAGCAAGCACCTTATCAGGACACAGATGAAGATAATTACAAAGAGTTCTTGACAAAGATGCCAAAGAATGTAGACTGGTCATTGCTGCAGGAGTTTGAGAAAGAGGATACCACTTCAGGTGGACGCGAGTTAGCGTGTACTGCTGGTGTCTGTGAGATTGTAGATATAGAAGCGGCATAGGAAGGAGAAGCAATGAAGGAAGTATTAGTGAATGCAATACGTTCCCACTTAGCTGGGAACATTAACAAACACCTAGCAAACATACAGGTGTACATGAATAGCACAACAGGTATCGGGGAACATTCCGATATCGTAGAGACTATCGAACTGGAACTAGAACAAGTTGCTAACTACCATGATAAACTAGAGATGTTAGTTAAGTATTTTATTCAACCCTCAACCACTGAAGAGGAGACTACAGATGATAATGGATAGGTTTAAAATTAATCCCTACACGGGCAATCAAATGTACTACAAAGATAAGCCAGAGGCTGTCAAGAAACGTGATGCACAAAGGATGTATGTAAACGGTAAAGAAGTTTCAAAGAAACACCCATTACATAAACCCGGTAGGTATAAGTCTTTGGATGACGTGTGGTCACATAGCAAGATTGAAAGTACAGAACAGGGTGATGTGTACATCATTACTAACTCTGCTTGGCCTGAGTGGGTTAAGGTAGGTAAAGCTAGTATAGCTGAAGATAGATTAAATGGCTATCAAACTTCATCACCGTTTCGTGATTACAAAATCATTGCTAAATTAGCAGCGGAAGATAGACACGTTAAGGAGCGTGAGATGCACAAAATCTTTGAACACTTTGCTGTAGACCGTAAAGGTGAGTGGTTCAAGATTGACAACGTAACAGCAATCAAGCTGTTCAACTACCAAGTACAGGAGAATGCGAATGCGGCGTAACGGCCTAAGTAAATACGATGCCCCACTCAAAATTCAATTTGAGTCGGGATACGAAGCCTTTAAGAAAGGTAAGTGTGGTAAGGCTAAGAAGGGTTTCTTCATGGCTGACAGCGGCATGAACAGGAATACCATGCAGCATCGTGAGTGGGTACGTGGATGGAATACTGCATTCTACGATAACCTTGAGAGGATACTAAAACATGAACAAGCTAGAGCAGGAAGCTAACAACTGGATGAAGGAGAGAAAAATGATGAGTAGTATTACAGCAACAGAATATCAGATACGTGCTGCTGAGACTGCTATCTTCCCAAAAGAAAAAGCCCTTGAGTATATCACTCTTGGGCTTACTGGTGAGGCTGGTGAAATTGCTAATAAAGTAAAGAAGCTGATACGTGATGGCGCAGACATTGAAGGCTACAATGATAAGCGTAATCAGATAGGTGCTGAGTTAGGGGATGTCCTATGGTACTGCGCTATGCTTGCAAAGGAAGTGGACATGAATCTTGGCAGCATTATGGAAGGTAATCTTGATAAGCTGGCAGACAGGAAAGCTAGAAATAGATTACAAGGTGATGGTGACAATCGTTAGATAGATGGTGGCAGGTTATTGTCTAACCATAAGTCCACCACGATTCATCTTTTGTGTTGTTAGAAACAGTAAGCGTTTAAGATCGTTATAGTCAAGAGTATCTATAAATTCACTATCGCCTACTATATTAGTCACTTCTTCTGCTGCTCCGCGACTCCCAAAACTTAGAATTTTGTTGTTATCTCCTTTTGCAGACTTTAACAATTGTTTATTTGACATGCCTCTGCCAGCAGTGTCTGACATGAGTTCAGCATTTGAAGACATAGTTGATCTACGATGTAAAATGTTATATATAATCTTTAAGTTTTCCGCTTTTTCTTTTGGTAGGTCTTTTCTTATGAAGAACAAATTAGATTCAATATCTCCTAGCATACCACCGTGTTTTGACAAACCCTCAAGCAATTTATCATATGTTCCTCTTGCTCCGTATTGTTCAGTAAACTGTCCAAGAGACTGTAGGTCATTAAAGTATGATTTAACATCATCGTAATATTTGTTTGCTATAACTTTTTGGGATGCTCCTTTACGCATGTCTTTTGGAAAATAGTAATCTTCTTTTATAGGTCTAGTGAGTAGTTGTTCTCTACGTTTTAAAGAGTTTGCAATCTGTTGTCCTGCGAATACTTTTTCTTCTACGGTTTTTAGTTTTCCTATATCTCTATTAACAGCATTCACTATTTTCTTTTCTTTAGCCCTAAACGCATCAGCTATCTCTGCTCTGCTTTTATCACCCTGAAGTACCCCTTCTTCAAACATTCTTCTATAAGAGTAAAACTCCTCAGGCAAATCTGATCTATTAGCTGATGGTCCTACATATTTATCTTTGTCGGATAACCTTTTTATAGGCCCAAGTTGTTCTGGTTTAGATAGGGCAACTTCAGCTTCAAGGTGATCACTCTTAGGTAAACCTAACGGTTCATCCGATAATTTACTAGCTTCCCTATAATTTCTTGCATCTGTATAATCTGCTCCACTAAGACCCTTCACTTCTCTTCTTGGAAGATCAGCATATACAACATTGGCAGGATTAAATTCACCAAAACCTTCTTTTAATGACACGAGAGGGTCACGTGAAGTGGACAGCATTTTCTTGTCTAACTCCATGTGTTCGCCGCGAGATTGTCTTCTTCCCAATCCTAGATCACCTTCAAAATCATCATACGATTGAAAGCCCTCTTGAACCAGTCTTTCTGCTTTGGAAGCAGGTTCATCCATGCCCTGTACAGCTAAATCCATTAAGCCAGATTTACGTGATTCAGCTTGATTTATTTCATTGAATTTCTCTAATAAGTCTTGTGTTGATACTTTTCCATCTGCACCTATAGGTATAGTTCCTCTAACCTTATCATCTACTTTTAAGTGTATAAATCCTAGATCACCCTCAAAATCAGGCTGACTCTTTTCATAACTTAACACTCCTTCATCTGCCATATATTCACTTGTTTTACCCCCGACTGGTTTAACTGGTTTAGTAATATAAACAGATGGACCTGAGAGTAAATCGTCTATAGAAACACGGTCTTTTCTAGCTTTATTTTTAGCTATTGATCTGTTTTTTTCGTACTCATACCTAAGTTTTTCCCTTTGTTGTGGTGTAGAGTTTTTTGGAAATGCTTTCTTTTTTGGCGGCTTGTATTTATCCATATCAATAAGAGAATCAAGCAATGAGTTTTTATTTGTCTCTATATGTTTAGCCATCTTTAACAGAGTATTATCTAGTTCATCTTGAGTAACGGCTGTAATTTTAGACATCTCAGGAGAGCCATGAAATACTTTGGGTATAGGACGATTGACATCTTTTAGATATTGTCTACGTTCTTCTTTAGGCAGAGACTTAGCTTTTTCTAATTGGTCTGCACGTTTAGGAGTAATCAAATTATCCATTTGCGTTTTAGTAGAAGACTTGATACCAGCCTTGGCTATATCAGTACCAATCTTTACACCCGGAATAAAACCCAAGAATGTAAGCGCACCAAATGCACCACCTAGTCCCATCTTAACTAGGTCAGCTTCACCGTAGCCTTGCTCAAGAAGTTCCTTTGCGTAATCTAAATCTTCTGGTAATTCGTATGCTGCCTTTGCTCCACCGACAAAAGGTGTCATATCAGCAATTATACCTGCTGTTGCTTTAGCTTCTTCCTCATCAAACTTAACAGCATCAATGCCATACATCTGCTCTACGTTATCTGCTGTAACGTCAGCCTCACCCAGTTTACGCAGTGTATTTATGTCGGACATACTCATGCTTAGTTATCTCCGAATGCTTTAGCAGTCTCGTTAGCCCATTGAAGTACGTTCATATTTATGCCCTCTTCTATTTCTACTGTTTCGTTTCTGTCTTCAGTCACACCTTTGCCACCATACTTGTCTCTGTATTCGCGTTCAACAGCAGCCTTAACATCACGTGGTTGGTCTATCCACTTCTGCAATACAAGTTCGCTGTACGGTAGATTACGTAAGCTGGCTCCACCTTCAATGCGGTCTCTAGCTGTTTCTTTAGCCTCTGTTATAATACTTTGAGCCTCATCTTTAAACCGCAACTTTTGTCTTTCTACGGATAAATTTTTGTATCTCGTACTATTCATCAGTTGAGACATTCTCTGCTCTAAGTTTATAGGGCTACCATCTTTTGACAGTTCTTGTCTAGTATATAAATCAAGTGTGTCGTTCTTGTCACGTTTGTATATATCATACATACTGTAGCCAAGACGAGACATCTCTCTTTGCATTTCATTTTTAGTCTTTTTAGTTAGACCAAACATTTGTTTCTCTAATGGGTTAACTGCCTTTACATCACCTGTCTGGAATGCACTAGCTAAAGGCTGGTCATAATCATCGTCACCAGATAATATTTTAAAGCCTTGCTCTAACGGTGTATCTTCAGTCCAAGACTTTAACGGTATATCGGGTAAAGAACGCCCTGCACGTTTTTGTATTACGTCTAAGAAATTTACTAGGTCTTCATCTGGCTTTCTTTCGCCTGTACGTGTCTCAGGTATCATTCGTGACTTAGGATCAAACTGACTGTAGAAGTCACGCACCGTAGCAGCAGGAAGAGTAAATGTATTTATAACATTACCGATACTTTCTGCTAATATCTTCTCACCCTTACCGTCTGCGTAATCGTCTATCATTTTATCTACGGCATATAAACCTAAACCAGTACGTAGTGTGCTGCCCAAGAGAGCCTGTGCTGCTTCCCCTGCTACCTTAGAAAAAGGTTTAGCGGGAAGATCATTGAAACTTCTATACATCAAATCAGCAGCTAACATAAAGGGAGCAAACGGACCGTATACAGCACGTCCATCAATAATGTCTCCCTTGTTATCTTTCATTTCATACCATTCAACATCATCACCTTGTTTTGCTCTCCAAGCATAGGCAGTTCCAAGCATGAGCATACCCGTCAACTGTTTAGGTACTTTATCTTTTATGTACTGCGTTCCCGTCCTTGCGGGTAATTTTGAGCCTAGTCTATCTAGTGGCAACATACCAATCAACGGCGCGTGTTCATACACAAATTTTAACTGATTCGCTACAAATCTAGGGAAAGGCATCAAAGCAGAAACTACAAACGGTATCTCTTGGTGAGACTTTATCACTCCTCTTGACATTTTACTAAAGAAGTCATCCCCCTTCATAGAAGATTGATACGTAAACTCATACGCATCTTGAATAGAATCTTTTAGTATGTCATCTGGTATTCTGCCAAACTCACCTTTAGCTATCACTTCATTAAGGTCTATGTTTTTGTCGCCTAGCCTACGCTTTAAAGATGCAGAAATCATAGCACGTTTAAAGAAATTATCAGATACGGTATTTAAATAGTTTATCTTTCTACCCATAACAGCTAGGGGTGTATCAGAACCACTACTGGCAGCTAAGTCTGCAGCTTCTCTAAATAACTTTCTACCTTCTTCTGGAAAGGCTTCTTTCATTAGTCGTTCTATAACCTTACCCTCATAAGGATTTAAAGCATACTTAGCTGTATCAAACGTACCATCGAAAGGATTGCGTAGATTTAGAAGGTTATCAAACATACGAGTTGAGGCATCTATGCCTATACGCATACCGCCGTTTATGTTGTTACGCATAGTTGTAGCAAGCTGTGATGTCATAGCACCAAGACGCAGTTTATCCAAGTCTTTTATATAGGATGATACTTTTCTACTAGCGTTAGCAGCGACTACATCGTCAGCACTCAAACCAGATACACCTGCCCTGTTCATGTTATCTAATTCGTCTAGCATTTTACCAACTTCAGTTTTTACAGTTTTACCTTTTACTTTAGATAGCCTAGACATAGAGCCAAGGGTTTTACCAGCTTCGGATATTTCAGATAAAAATACTAAAGAGAATTGATCCATAGTAAGATTGTGTTCACCTAATACTTTTTGAATATCTTCTAACTCTGTTAGCTTACCCTCATCTAAAAGTCTGTGCAATCCTGTTGTAATTCTATCACCCTTTTTTAACTTTAGTTTATCTTTTATTTGTATAGCAGCGGCAGTTATATTATCTACTACGTCTGAACCTAGCGCAGCTTCCATAGTATCACCGGGCATCAAGTCTTTTTTAATTCTTCTCCCCTCTGCTACTTTAGTGGGGTCTAACTGGTTCAGTATTTCTTTAGTCTCTTTAACTTTTTTAGGACCAGCTTTCTTGAGAACTTTAGCTGTTTCTATGCTTGCTTCGTTGGCACGATTAGACTGCGCTAATTTAGCTGATTCATACAACTCATTAGCTTTGTTAGCTTGCCGTACTTGTATGGCTCCCACAGGCAAGTTAATAAGTCCTGCTGTACCTGCAGACATTAGACCCTGCGTAGCCACTCTACTGTAGTCTATCTCATCCTGCAAGTCTGTTTCGACACGAGTTTCTTCCTGTACTACACCCTGTCCAGCACCAATAGCACCCTCAACTGCAGCAGCCTTGAGTGCGCCTGACAATACTTTACGTATCCCAAACTTAGTGGCTTGTGTACCTGCTACAGCAGCAGCTTTGCCTGTGCCGCCTGTAGCTATTCCTATGTAAGTAGAAGGAGCAGTCAGTAAGCCAGAAGCATAGTCCCACATCATACGCCCTGAAAAATCTTCATCCACCTTATCATAAGCATCTATAAGTCTACCAAAACGCTGCTTACCTTCTAGGTCAGCATTCTGTGCATACTCTAGGTCACGTATAGCTGTCACTTCGTTGACATTTTGATAGCGCATATGCTCCATGAACTCCTCGTATATTTCTTTAGGAGCCATAGCTTTATTTATACCAGCACGTTCTGACAAAAAAAGACTGGCATCTTCGATGAAGTCCATGTCGGATGCCAGTGTCTCTTGGTCTAGTTCGTCTATTTTATTGTAATTTTTTAGCATTAAGTATACACCATTATATTTTAGTCATAATATCTGCTATAATATCATCTGCTTCTTTAGTCGCGTCTGCAACAGACATAGTACCCGTATTAGGATTGCTCAATGAATTTATTATAGCTGCTCTAGCTTGTGCTACCATTACACTTTGTTGTGGTCCCGATAGACCTGAAGCATCTCTTATAACTTGTGCGGGTATCTGAGCAGCACTACTTCCTAAATATGGGTTTGTTGAAGTAGGTGGAGTTGGTAGATTTTGTGTTGCGCCAGTAGCAGCAGCCGTGCCTGTTCCAGTGCCAGTAGCACTAGACCCAGCCGCTGTTGCACTGGTGTCTATGCCAACATAAAGTCCTGCCGCTTTAAGTCTTTCATTAATTCTGTCTTGAACGATTTTACGATCAGTAAAGGTAAATTTATTTCTGCCTTTATTTTGGTCTTCTGCTTGAAAACTATCTATTACATCAAGTACAATATCTCTTGCCATAACATCTCTGTTATCCGCTTGCGGTGTGTACACAATTTCTCCACTGTCTAATTGTTTTCTGGATATTCCTGCGTATGCACCTGTATCATTCATAAGAGCATTGTAGAAACTATTAGATGTAAACGCACCTGACATATTATCTCGTAACGCAGCCTTTGCACGTGCTTGATCCGCAGGATCAGATAGCGTAATTGTGCCTTTAACTAGCGGATCATCATATGTAATATTGTCAGAAGATAACGCTTGCAACTCTTCCATAGATACACCAGTTGCTGAAGCAATTGAATCAAACTGTCGTTTTCCTATACCAGAAAGATCACCACCAAAGAAGCTAGTAAGGCTACTACCTTTACCTGCTACATCTTTCATGGCATCAGTCACAGTCATACCACGGCCTACTTTACCCATAACATTTTCTAAGATTTGATCTTTAGTTATATTAAGGTCAGCGTAATCATCCATTAAAGTCACAATGTCATTAGGCTTTACGCCGCTTTCCCCATACAGATTTCTTTGGTTTTGAATATGATCTAGTACAGCTTGACCTTTATCTTCCTGTAAAATTTTAGCAATTTGTGGAGCAGAAAAATGGTCGTCTAATTTATCGTAAAGATCATTTTTAGATTTCATCTTAGCTTTTCTTGCTCTAGCTTTAGGCAAACCCATCTCAGTAAGCAACTTTATTTTGATGCCAGCATTCTTTAACGCCTCATCGCGTTCATCTTTTAAACCCTTACTTAAACTTTTTGCGGCTCCACCAAGTGCAGCTAGAGGAATAAATGCCATACTACCCTCTCCTTGCCATTAGGCCCATAGGCTTTTCTTCAGGCACAGGGGCTTCTTCTACTTCTTCTGCTGGATTATCTTTCAAATCATCAATTAAAATACCACGTGGCTTTTCTTTTAGATACTTCATACCTAAAGCTACTTCACTCTTTGTGGGAAGCGTATCTTTTTCATCTTCAGAAGTTAGTGTGTAGTCTACATCTGCCGCTTTAGCCATCTGTTCTACAGTCTCAGCTAATGCAGGTGTCAATATAATACCTACATCTACGCTATGCAAACCTTCCATAACACCGCCAAGCTGCAGTGTATCAACTAGGGTATCTATAGGAACACCTAATTCCAGTAAGTCCATAAGCTGGTCTGTCTGTCTTTCTTCTGATATTTTATCTACATAAAAAGACAATGCCTGTTCTGCAGTAGGAAAACGAGGGGGTTGTTGCCACGGTCTACCACCTAAAGGCGCAGTCATTCCTTGACCCGGAATGGGTGCATCTAACATAGGTGCAGGAGCATTTTTATCAAGCACTGGTATCAGCCTTTCCATCTTCAAACATTTTACGTATTTTAAGTTTTAAATCTACAGCAAGATCGTTTTGTTCTTCGTTAATTGTATCATTATTTGAACGAGAAAGCAACCCCATAGATTTTTTATTTTCTGTAGGCGCAGAGTTTTGCATTGCTTTAATTTTCTTTTCAGTATTTAAAATACTATTTGTAGATATTCTTGTTTGCATTATAAAACCTCTTTAGCTAAAAAGACCACCACCACCTGTAAGACCTATTTTAAGCACATCGCCAATAAATCCACCGATAGCAGCACTAGATTCATAATCACCTTTAATCCTAGCGGCGTTAGCAGACCCGTCAGCAGCAATCTGTGCTGCAGCTAGTGATGCTTGTCTGTCAGCTTCATTATCAGCAGTAGTCCAAGCCCACTCCATAGTGTCAGCATAGTAACTCCACAGATTATCGTATGCAGTTTTACTTATATCAAGAACAGCATTAGCATTAAGTTCATTAGCGCGATTAACCGCAGCAGTATCTGCGGTAGCTATTTGCCTACGCCACTGTGCATTTGATTGTGCGATAACCATTTGGTTCTGTGCATTAAACTGGTCACGCTGGTTATTCATTTCAGCATTAAAGCGTTGTACGGTATTAGCCTGACCAGCATTAAACTGTGCCTGTGCATTTTGTTGTGTAGCATTAAACTGATTAGCTTGCTGTCCTAAGTTCTGGAAGAATTGATCTGTCTGGTTCTGGCTAGTAGAGTTAAACTGCGCAGCAGCATTAGTAGCAGCCTGATCTGTGAACAGTGACTGTGTACGCTGTTGTGCTTTAAACAACTCTGTCTGTTGCTGATTAGATAAGTTAGCCATATCAGTCTGCAAGAAGCTATTAGCATTCTGTACGGCTGACTGCTGCCTGTTATTTAGGTTAGATGTATCCATCTGTGCCAATGCAGCAGCTTCAGCCATGACCATTGCCTGTGAGTTAGACAGGTTGTTCAGGTTCATGGTGTTAGTAGCACGTGAGTTCTCTAGCTGTACCTGCTGTTCAGCAGTGAAGTTCATATTAGCTATGTCACCAATACGTGCAGAGTTTTGTACCCGTGACTGGAATGCTTGGTCAAACTCCATGCCCATAAACTTAGCACGTTGCTGTGCAGAGTTCATTGCAATCTGTTGTCTGTTAGATAGGTTCTGCCCTTCAAACTGTGCCTGTATCTGTGCATCTGCCTGTGCAATAGGCAGTGCTGATTCCATCGCAGCCTGTACAATAGCCTGACCAGCGATAGATGATGCACCTAAACCACGTGCAGACATTGCTGCATTAGCGTTACGAATAGCACCTGCTGCCCATGCTGGTGTGTTACCACCAACAAACTGCTGCATTAAACCATCTAGCTGTCCCTGCACCATAGCTGCTTGTGTAGGTGTAGTTTGTGCAGCCTGTATCTGTTCAGTGAAGTTAGCCGCTACAGCAGCGTCAGCTACACCAGAGATTAACTCACCTGTCTGTATCTGTCGTTGTACTGGACTGTTTATAAGTGAAGCATTGCCCTGTGCTGCAGATAGATTACCTACAGATGAGGCAGTCTGCTGTGCTGCAGTTACCTGCGCACGAGGGTCTTGAGGATTAGTTTGTGCAGCCTGTGTAGCTTGCATAGCTGCATCGACTGCAGGAGCCGCCTGAGTGGCTTGCATTACATTAGCTGCAGTAGTGGTAGGGCCAGTCGCTTGAGCCGTTATAGCTTGTGCTGTAGGGACAGCAACCTGCCCTGTAAGTGTGCCAGTACCCTGTGTAACCTCTTGGCTGGCATCTGTAGCGGTAGGAGCAGCAATTGTTACGCCACCTACGGGTACAGCAGGGTCATACATACGTTGTACAGTTGTGTCACCTATAGATGGGTTTGTAGCAGTACCACCCGTAGCCATCTTCTTAACC
>Ga0181418_1000767_pt1 | contig 10651 bp, 5 predicted proteins | sample 41SPOviralmetaG_FD_130143 | JGI IMG/M metagenome (GOLD analysis project Ga0181418, IMG submission 130143) | Marine viral communities from the oligotrophic San Pedro Time Series (SPOT) site, San Pedro Channel, CA, USA - 41 SPOT_SRF_2013-03-13 | ecosystem: Environmental > Aquatic > Marine > Strait...
GTTGCTGAATTAATAGTTGAACTCTTGTAATGTGATGTTGTACTAGTTATCATAAATTAATCTGTTTAGTACTTATATAGACTTTCTAGGAATTGTTTAGTTTGTGAAGTTAGAAGATCCATTGATTTTAACTCCAGTTTTAGTAAGTGCATTTTGTAATTGTTTAACAGCTCTTACTACTTCTGCACTATTACCACCGCCACCGCCGCCAGTAAATCCATTAACTACACCTCCAACTAATTGACCTGGTATGCTCATCATTTTCTCTAACAGACCTTCTTGACCTGCTTGAGCATCTCCGACTGAGTCCTGGAATTCCATTAGAATATCTGCTAAACGTTGCATTGCAAGTTCTAAAGACTCTCCCATCGCTGCAAGTATATCTGCAGGTTCGCCGCCTTCAGCAAGAACTCCTAATGCTTCAAACATTCTTCTAGACTCTACTAATTTATTATAGTCTACTGCGTTTATACCAGCTGAGATCTGAGGGAATGCAGTGGCTCCCATTGTAAGAGAGTTTCCAATTGTGTGCCAAAGTTCTGTTTGTGCATTATAGCCTGCGATCGGTCTTAGGAATCCAACATCACCAACGAACATATTAGTCCATCCCTCCATTTGTTCTAAACTAGTACCATTAATAGCGCTAGCAATTTGAGGGGCTGCACTACCTATTTTCTGATAAGATGTACCGACTGCTTCAAATAAAGTGCTTTTAGCTGCTAAAACTTCAATATCGTTAGTTACACCACCATAGAGTTTAGTAAACTCATTCATTGGTTCTGCAGCTACAGTATTAACTGATGCTACAATCATTGGAATAGCAACCGCCATTCTCATATAAGACATTGCTAATGTTCTAAGCATTTTATTCTTTGCTTCATACATTTCAGCTGTAGTCTCACCTCCAAAAATTGATGCGAATGCTTTACCTTTTTCAACAGTAAATTGAGTAATTGCATTAACAATTAAAGGTATTGCAACTCCTAATTTTTCATAAGTATGTCCAATTGCATAAACTAATAACTTCTTAGCATTCATATCGACGCCCTCATCATTAGTACCAACAATAGCCTCAATCATAGCTGATACTTTTTCTTTAACTTCTGCTGCATCTGAAATTGCAGTTGTAATTGTGGTAACATCTGTAGTTGATGCTGCTAAAATACTATAAGGTTCTTTAACATTACGCGCAGCATTAACACCATCAAAAAATGATTGTACCCAGAAACCACCTATTACTGAAATAGTTTCTACTAAAGACGTAACTTTCTCTCTAAGTAATACTGGGTCTGTAATACCTTCTGTAAGTTTTGCGACAGATTCTACTGCATCTGCTAATGAAGAATAAGGATCTGCTAATTGTAATGCTATTTCAGCACCCTTTTCAAAATTAGATGAAGAGAACCATCCTCCGCCACTACCGACACCAGATGCTCCAACTTCTTCAAATACCCCAGCTAAACCTATAATAAGTGCTTTTGTATTCTTAGCAAGCTTAGCAACTAAAGTATCTACGTCTCCAATTGATTTATATCCTGTTGCGTTACCGTCCTTATCAAATCCAGTTGGGAATTTAAGCATTGCCATAGACTGTACACCTTTTGCTAAATTAAATAGCGGAGTACCCATCTGTCTAACAACATCAATACCTTTTTCATAAGCAGAAGAACTAAACCATGAACTACCTTGAGCAGCGCTAGATTCTCCAACTTCTGCAAATGCAGAACTTAAACCTGTTACTATTAATTTAGTATTGGCAATTAAGTTTGGTACTGCGCTTGTTAGATCTATAGTTTCAAATCCTGTTGGATTACCGTCTTTATCAAATCCTGTTGGGAATTTAAGCATTGCCATAGCTTGTACACCCTTTGCAATACCAGTAAGTGCTTTACCCATTCCACCAACTGCAGAAATACCTTGTGCTACGACTGATTTATCACCACCGCTTCCAGTTAAAGCAGCTAGAATTCCACCGCCACCTCCTGGGTATTTTCTACCAACATCGGCAAATGTATCTGCTAGACCTGCAACGATCATTTTTACATTATCACTTAGTTTAGGTAAATCAACATCTCCTATAACTGCTGTAAATACTCTAAGTCCTAATGCAATACCTGTTAATGCAGCTCCTGCTAAAATCAAGGTTGGCGCACCTGCCATAATACCTATAATTGCTAATGGTCCTAATGCCATACCATCTGCGATGGCATCCATTGCTGTTTCAAAGTTAGTTTTCTTACCACCGAAGAAGCCCTTTTCACCAGACCAGTTAAATGCCTTATTACCTTTTTCAGAAATAGTACCCAATTTATCAAACTTAAGTAATGATAGAGCTCCGATACCAACAGAGATTGCTAATACTGCAACTCCTGCTGCTGTCATTGCAACAGAACCTAATAAGATCAGAGGAGAAACTACACCGGCTGCTGCCATAGCAACTCCGATACCTCCTATAATTGCTCCCATTACAAGAACTTGATCCATTGTTACATCTTTAGTAGCCGCTGACATTATAGCCACACCTGCTCCTATAATAATTAATGCCACACCTGCAACCATCATAGCGGCTGAACCTAATGCTATAAATGCAGCTGCTGCACCAGCAACTCCAAATACCAGGCCTAAACCACCTATTAATAATAACATACCAATACCCTCTTCAACTGTAGGTAACGATGCCATCATTGCCATTACACCAAGCCCTAAGACTATTAATGCAACTCCTGCAATTATCATTGCAAGTCCACCTAAAGCTATATTAGCAAAGGCCATACCTGCTACTCCAAATACTAAGGCTAAACCACCTATAAATAATAACATACCTATACCCTCCATAGGATCAGGAAGTGCCAATCTCATAAATCCAATACCAACTGATAGTGCAAATAGGCCTAGTCCCATAATAATTAATCCAAGCGCACCTTTTACAATTGATCCTATTTGATTTCCTATAATATACATAGTTAACCCTACAGCTCCAATTATCATTAGTATGCCCAATGTATCTAAAAATCCAGGCATTATTAAATTAGCAATAGCTAATGCTACAGAAAGAGCTAAGATTGCTCCTCCAGCTAAGATTAAGCCCATTGATGTTTTCTTAATGGTTTTATTAATTCCCATTTTTTGGAAGAGCCAGAATACACCACCTATTACCACTAATACTAGTGCTGCTACCATTAAACCTTTCATGATTGCTCCAGCAAATGCGTTCATTAACATCAAGCCTAGACCAATAGTAATAATACCAAGTCCTAAGAATGCTAATGATTTTGCATAAGCCTCAGCCTTTACTTCATCTATTTTGAATAACTTCTCCCATAGCATAAATATCCCACCTAATCCAAGTGCTACCACAGCAAATACCATAAGTCCAAAGAGAACTTGCTTTGCAAGTAATCCCATTAAAGCTAACGATACTCCAATTGCTAAGATACCTAATCCTAACATCACCATCGCTTCATTAAAACTTCTAAAGTTCTCTATAGAATCTTTACCTAAATGTTCTTCTATATACTCAGCCATTGCAACAACACCTAAAATCAGAGGTACTGTAAATAACATACCTATAATTGCAACGGGTGCTATCAATACCATTGCTGCCATCATTAGTCCAAATCTCACAATTGATATACCAATGGCATGAAGTATTAATAATTTATCTAACTCGTCTTCTTTTAGGCCTTGAGTTGCCATTTTAATACCCTGTATAATAACATAAATACCACCAACCCAGACTGGGGCGGTAACTGCAGCGATCATTAAGATTGGTATTCCTATTACCATCGTTGCTGCAAACATTAATATAGATTTACCTATATCTCCTAATACTACTAACCCAGCGTTAAGTGCGCCGAATTTTGACGTTAAATCTTCAGCACTCTCGGCCTGGTTTAACGCATCAATAATAAAGCCCATACCTAAACCAATAGGTTTAAGTGTTGGTGCTACTAAATTTAATACAATAGCTTCTTGAAGTCCACCGCTACCGCTTTTAGTACTTTCAACAATAGTTTCAATGGCCTCAACCATTCTGTCTATTCTATCAAATATCTCTCCACCTTCTTCAAAGGTTTCTGCGACAACAAGTGTATTTGCACTAATTTCCTCTAGAATACCTCCTTGTTTATCACTAAACTTATCAAACGCGGATGATAAAAAATCCTTTTTAGGCATGTAGCTGCTTATTATTTTTATAGAAAAGGGGTATGCTTAGGAAAACATACCCCTCACTCTTATTATATATCTCTACATTTTCGGCATCTTAAACGATGGCGTCTTCATAGATGGGATCTTGGGCATCGAAGGCGTTTTATACTTAGAGCTCATTGCGCTCTGTTGATCGTTGGCCTGTTCTTGTTGATCCGATTGTTGCTTATTCTTATTCTTGATGTACTCCGACAGATTCTTGACATAATACCAATATTCGTAGTAATACATGTTTTCGATCTCTGAAGGCTGCATCCTAAGATGTATACCCAGGTAGAACTTTGTCTTAAAGTAATTCTCCAGCGAGATCTGAAATAATGAAAAGACTTTTGATGCCACCTGGGAACTCAAGAGGGGCTTTCACCACTTCTCCGTCTACGGTAGCTTCTAGTGTTGCTTGAACACCAATTCTCATTCTTTCAGCAAGCCTATATACAATCATAAACTTTTTTTGATCCCAAGCTTTATAGTCTATTTCTAATTGAAATATTTTTGTTAAACTTAGGGTTCTCCAGTCGCCTTGGATATAAGGTAATACTTGAATAAACGCCTTATCAAAATCTAGTTCTTTCTCATTACGATCTTTTAAGTATTGAGTAACCTCTTGCATAACACCAATCGTTGGTGGAGCCATGACGATTTCACCAGCAGAACGAGTTTTAATAACATACGTTCTCTTTTTATCATCATAATACTTTTCTATCTCCTCATCGATAATAGAAGGTACTAGGTTTTTAACTGCTAATTCAAGATCTATTTTCTTTTTAGTCTTTTCACTCTTACCATTTAACATTAATTTGTTTTCTGGTTCTGGAAAAGTAAGATCTCTAATAGAAAGTAATAGAACTATTCTATCCTCTTCTAAAATATCTTTGTAAGATAATCTTTTATTACCAGATGTCATTTGAGCACATGATTCAACTACTGAGTTTAGCTTTTCTTCCATATCGATGTAGTTGTTCTCATCCATAGTAGAAAAATGTCTAATCTCTGCAGCCTTTGCAGATCTAATTTTAATTACACTATCAGCAGGGTAGAATTTACCCATTGACGGTAACGTCACTTGATCTAATACATGCCATCCTAATGCACTATCAGAAGATTGTGCTTTCTCTGGTGTAAAATTTGCCATATTAACTCTACCAAGCCCACCTTTGTCAACAACAGATTCCATATCTGCAGCCGTTCCTTCGTTTGACTTAGGAGTTGGGTTGTTAATAGCGTCTTTAGCTTCTAAGGCTTTCGCCATTTTAGCTTCTTCGGAACTCATTTTGTTTTTCTTTTCGCTCATTTTTATTTACTTTTTAAATTTTTGAGATTTTGCTTAATGTAGGATCTCTGTTCTACAGTTCTTATACTTAATTCTGACTTAATTAAATTTCTTATGAATGCACTCACAGATATGGGACGAGTCTCATTATCTAAAGCATCATTTAAAATAATTCGGTTTACTTCCCGAACCTCATCCTCGGTCAAAAGGACTTGTAATTTTTTTGTTAATTTATCACTCATAATCTTTTATTATCTTGATATTATATTATGTTTTCTGAGTTTAAAAAAAGAAGGAACCGTGAAGATTCCTTCTTTATATTAAATTCTATTAGAATTAGTTCAACTCTTCTGAAAAAGTATCACACTTCCAACCTACTTCTAATGCTACTGCGTCAGCTGACTCGTAGTTAAGTTCACCAACAAGGTTTACACCTGAAGTGATGAAACAATCATCTAAAGTAATTTTTCTGTAAATATCACCTTCTCTGTTAAATTGTACAACAACTATTGTACCAACATAATTCTTTTTAAGACCCATTTCTCCAGTTTCTGGATTATATTGAGCTCTATACCATTGTCTTAATGTTTTATATAAGTAAGCTTGGTTAGAATCATTTAAGTTAAGCGAGAAGCTAACTGTAATATCAATTGCAGTTGCACCAGGCATACCAGCGTAAGATCTGTCGGAAAACTTATATTTCTGTCCGATTGCATCTACTGCAGGAGCCATAGTATCTAATCCACTAATTGAATTGACGTGTTGTAAAAGGAACTCTTGTCCAGCAACTCCATCCGGTGGTAAAATTGTCACCTCGAATAGGTTAGCTTGAACGGGCTCGAAGTTTCTTCCCTTCTTGCTAGTTTGGTCCTCTGAATAATGTGGTAAAGCCATATCTTTAATTTCTTATTTTATTTATATATCGTTGTTTTCTTATGCAAAGTTACCTGTTGCGATTTCCCCTGTGTTAAGTACAGTTACTCTCGATACTAGTATCTCAAGACCTTTAACTGGTTCTACGAACGTATCTAAGATTCCCATGTTGTTATCGATAACTTCAGACGTATTGTTTGAAGCATCCATGATATTCTTATAGTCATATACACCACCATCTTTCTTCACTGATTCCATAAAGTTGTCAGCTAAAGTTTTGATCTCTAATCTAGTTTGAGCGCTATTGAACTCAAATAGGTAGTTCTTAAGGATTTCTGCAAGACCATCTTCAATGTAAATTAATACTTCTCTTACGTGAGCTGAAGATAATGCTGATTGAACTCCTTGTTGTGCAGTCTTGTTACCTTTAATAGTTAAACCTACGCCTCTTTCGAATACGATTGGGTTGTAACCAAATGGCTCAAGAATATCTCTATCATTTTTATCGAATGAGAACTCTAATGACTGTACTCCAGTTCCACCTACAACTCCTCTTCTAGGACCTGCGATGATTGACCATGGTAAAGCATCTAAATATTTATCGATATAGTTGTTAGATACGTATGCTGCTGGTGGAATTACTTTAGTTCTTCCATTCTCAATTACATTAAGACCAGGACCGTAGTAGAATGCATAAGATGCACCTGCGTTGATCGATGGTAATGTGTAAAGAGATGTTGGATTAGTATCTAAGTTACCTCCTGTTGCAACGTGATTCACACTAAATCCATAAGGAGCAAATGAGTCTTTAAACGTTGGGTTAGTTGCTGCTTTAAGTTCTTTCACCATTGGTGCGTTAAGAATTGCTGCTGCATTTTGTCTTTCTTTACATAAGAATGATAATTCTTCCTTATTTAAGATTGTTCCGTTCTCTAAAGAACCAAATGTATCAACTACATATCTGAATGTGATATTGTCTTTATCTACTAAAGCGTTTCCTAAACCAGTTCCTGGCTTAATTGCTGTTAGTAATTCTGCAATACTCTTTTCAGTTTGTGTTGCTCCTTCTAATGGGAACGTTTTATATAATCCAGAAGCATCTTCATATCTCTTAAGTGCATAAGCTGGTCTAGAAGAAACTACTCTATGGGTAATAAATTTATATTCAGTATTAACACCATCGTAAGTTTTTTCGATTTTCTTAATTCTAGATAGTTTACCACCATCACCTGGGATATACATTCCTACTTTAATATTAGCGTTTAATACACCAACACCTGTGTAAGAGTAAGTAAATGTTCCAGCTTGATTATCAGTCCAGTCCCAACCACCTGCTAGTGTAGGGAACATCTCTGTTCTATCGTTTGGAGATAATGTCCATATATCAAATGCAGTATTTAATGCTCTTTTATATACTACTAATTCAGATGCGTTAGCATTTGTGTAATCTGTACTGAATCCAACATTACCTGCTGGAGATACAGTTACAACTCCTGTTACGTTATCTATATCAATTGTATTGATTGCAATATATTCACCTGCGTTTTCAGATAATAAGAATGCATTTCCACCTACTAATAAGTCTCCATACGCAAATGGCGCAGCACTTAATAATAAGTTTCCATTGCCATCTACTGTTATAGTAGCTGGAGTATTCCATGTAGCTGATGTTCCAGCTGCAAATTTCTCATAAGATTTAGAAATATCACCTGATGCAGTAATAATTGTACCACCTGCAGTAGTTTCTATTGTATTAATCTTAACATATTCTATGCCAACTGCAGCTTTTAAATATTTAGTATCGTTAATTCCTAAAGTAGCAAGTCCAGCTGGTGTAACTCCTTCGATTGTTAAAGTTGCTCCATCTACTGAATTGTCACCGAAACCACTAATATCTACTATAGTACTAGATTTTACTTGTTCTACTTTATGTGATAATACTTCGTAATCTTGGTAGATGTCGAAATTGTTACCAATTAAATCAATTTGTGGAAGTGCATCTTCTTGTACAGCACAGAATAAACCTGTTCTTCTAGCCTCCATATTAATTAGAGTTTCGATGTACATTTGATTACCTTCAGCATCAATAAATTCAGGGATTAAAGATAATCCATTATATTGTGCCATTAAAGTTACTTCTCTTAATCCAGCGAATTTAGCAAATTCTGCTTTGTATAAACCATTAGCATCAAAGTAAGTACCGTAGTTAGGGTCATTATTTAATTCAGCAGCATCAAATTTACCTTTGAATACAAATACATCTACTAAGTAGTCTGATACGTATTCATCAGCTTCAACGCCTTCTGGAATATTAGATTCTCCGTACCATTCTCTTGCAGTTAATTCAAAACCTCTAGTATCAGCAGCTTGTCTAATGATAATTGTGATTGGGTCTTGTTTGATATTTACAAAAGAAATTGCGTGGTTTGTATCTTCAGCAGCAGCAGTTAATAACTTCTCGTCTGAAGGATTCCAAAACTTATCAATATCAAATACATCGCTGAATTTCTTACCAGCAACTGCAGATGATTGAATAGTGTTAGACGATAAACCTTCCGAAGAAGAGTTAGTTGCTGGAGATAATATCGATACTTGATCGTCAGAATCATCAGCAGTTAAGTTTAACGCTAAGATTGGTCCTCTAGATAAAGCTTCGATAGCTGATCTGTGGAAGAACATATTTTTCTTTTCTAGTGACTTATCGATGCCACCGAATACATTTTTAAACTGTTCAACATCTTCTACTAATACTGGAGTATTGTAAGGACCTTTGTTAGATCTACCTACAACTAATCTAATAGTTTCAGCAGGGATGTTCACGGTTTGTGATTTGTCGAACTCTAAGCGATATACGCCTGAGCTTTTGAACTGTAGTAATTGAGGACTTAATGCCATAATCGTTTAGTTGTTATTTTTTAATTCTTTTATTATATATCCTTGTCTTTTTGCAAATTTATTTAAGTAGGTCATAAATGTCATATTGTAAATCTCCTTGCTGGTCACTATCCTTATATAAGATGCTTTCCATCTCGTCGTGAACTGCAGGATCTATGAAATCTAAGATCTCCTCAACGAAATCTGCGTAATCCGTTGTGTTAAAAAATTCAGTTGCAGTAATACATGTCATAATGACATCATCGTTCCCCATTTGAGCCCCATAGCTACCATTTGGTAAAGTACCAAATAAGGACGCCTCAGTTACTGTAACTTCATCAGTTAAATCTAATCTATTTATCTTATACAATTTTGCAAAATTCTGACAAAAGATAGCTTTATTGTCAGATTTTAGTTTTATTCCTGGTTTTATTGTCTTTGCGTCGTGTCTATGTCTGAATTTTACTATCATCTCATCGTCAAAATCATTTCTTTGTGGAAATATACTTCTTAGATACTGGAATAAAACTGTACCATAAGTATTATACTCTACAATCATTTTTACGTTTTCAGAGTTAAAGACGTCTACTGCTAAAGTATAAAGTACCTTTGCAAAATCTTCGATGACATGTTCATTAGATTTAAACCTAGCAACTTGTTCAAATTTAAAAAAGTCGTACATCGCACCAGGATTAATAACGTTCTTAATTTCTTCTGAATTCATCGGAGCGACTTTAAAAATATTAATAACGGAGGAATCACCACCATTACCTTCTGCAATATCTACTGAGAACAACCAAAAGTTTTCAGTATCTGCACATGTTTCAATATCAAATGATGGATCCCACTCTAAGAAACCTTTTGTATCAATACTAATATAATCAAATTGATCAAATTCATGATAAACATACGGCTTCATTCTCTTTCTCATCTTCTTCATATCGACTGGGTCTAATAAGAGGTTGGATGAGCTAACGAATTCATTTCCATACTGTTTATTAAATGCTTCAATTGAACCTAGGTTCGCTAATTCTCTTTCATACCATGCTTCATCTCTATCAGGGTGTTGCCACCAATCAATTCTTGTCGCTAGATATTCATTATCACCTCGATCTGCCGCAGCATAGATTTGATAGAACTTATTAAATCCGTTTGGCGTAGATGTAATTGTTATTCTTGAGACTTTCGATGAGGATAATGTAGGATATACATTCTCGTAAAAAGAATCGGCAATCGATGGATGGACGTGAGCAAACTCATCTAGGTATAGATTATGGATTGTAAAACCAATACCAGATTTTGCTGTGGTAGATTGTCCTATTAGTCGACAACCATTATCACATCTCACATTCATGACATCATATTTAATAATACCAGGTTTCATAAAGAACGGTAAGTTCTCAATTACTGTTTTGGCTTTATCAA
>Ga0181418_1000768_pt1 | contig 10648 bp, 17 predicted proteins | sample 41SPOviralmetaG_FD_130143 | JGI IMG/M metagenome (GOLD analysis project Ga0181418, IMG submission 130143) | Marine viral communities from the oligotrophic San Pedro Time Series (SPOT) site, San Pedro Channel, CA, USA - 41 SPOT_SRF_2013-03-13 | ecosystem: Environmental > Aquatic > Marine > Strait...
AACTTGCCTACTTCAGTATCTTTAAACTTTTTCTTTTCAGCCAAAACTTTGGAATATTTTTATAATTAAAAATTCTAACATACGAAATACAACATAACCAAAAATTAATTGTTCCATAGCGTACTTCCTACTGTGTTAGTATGTCCAGACTGAATTAGATTTAGATGTATCGGTATCGCAATGTATAAAGGTTTTAGCGATTCCCAACCGTTTGAATCCTGCTTTAATAAGGGCATTAAGAATAATGTATCTTTCATTTCCTGATCTAACAGCAATGTCGGCTGCAAGACCGTTGAGGTGTGATGAGTTTTGTACACCGCCAACTTTTTTGTTATGTTCAAATGTTCTGTATCCACTTGTAATTTTAAATGGTATCCCTGCAATTTCACGTGCATTGTTGAGCAACTCAAGAAAGTTACTATCCATATTAACACCACTACCTTCGTGGTCAGGTGAATCAAATTCATCTAACGTAAAGTATTTCATTTTTTAATTTTTTCAATTTCTTGCTTTATATCACTAACTACTTGGTTAAATTTATCTTCTAAAGCATCAGGAATACCATCCTTATCTTTATCTGTAAATAAACCATAAACAGTTAATGCCATCATTACTGCTGTTAAAAACATTACTATTGAAATTATAATTATTAAAGTTTGCATATTTATTTATTTATGTGGCTACCATCGCAGTAACCTTCTGGGTTATTTGTGCATCCGCACTCACATTTTACTTCTATCATAACTTTCCTTTTGGTGGGTTAAACTTATCATCAAAAAACAATGCACTTTTTAGGATGATTTTATCCATTATATTATCTTGATTTTGAAGCATTTCTCTTTGTAGGTTTATTACCATTTCTTCTAATCTGTCTTTAGCATCTACAAGCATTTGTATTTGATGGTCTTTCTTTTCTATTGTTGCTTTTAGTGCGTTTATGTCATCAGGTCTTGTTCCACTTATAGCACTAATTAAAACTGGTATACTAGCTGCAATAGATCCTATTAACATAAGCACAATCTCTTTGTTAGATTCTAAAACAGGATATTGTACAAACGTAATTATAATTCCTACTATAAAGAAAAATATAAGTAAACTTCCTGCATAACTACGCAGTTCTTTCGCTACACCATTTTTAGGTAATGTCATTTCTTTAACTTTTTAGAAATTGATATAATAGTATAACCAATAGCAAGTAAAAGGCTTATAGCTTGTAAAAACGGATTTACAGCACTAACAGAAAAAACTAATGCAATTACGTTTAAACTATAAATCTTTAAATCTTCCACTATCTATAATTTAATTTTTTAACAATTAATTTCATTATTTAATGATGTAATACTTTGCTGAGTTAAAACATTGTTGTAAACTCTAAGTTGGTCTATGTTACCTGAAAAAAATGATTCAGAATAAGCAGTACTACTTACGTAATATGAAGTATATCCAAGACTTGGGTAATTGGTATGATAAGACAAAGATTGCATTGTTGTTGTAGCTACTACTGAATTACCAATCCATAAAGTTACAGAATTTCCTGTTCCACCATTAGTAAGTGCTACAAATGTCCAAGTATTTAATGGTACTTGTGCAGTAGATGTAATTCTTGTGTAAACGCTACAACTTGGGTCTGCAGGAAAAGGGTTTCCACAATCTCCTGCGTGTCCTGAAAACCTTACTGTTTGCCCATTAACTATTTGCCAAGACCATCCTTTACTCGGTCCATTTATATAATCATAATTCGCTAAAATAGTATAAGGTGCATTTGCAGGTGGATTAGATGAAATATAAACCCAAGCAGAAATAGAAAACTCATTAAAATTTAACGAATTTTGTGGTAAATCAATTTTTGTACTTGAGCCATTAAAAACAGCAGATGCACTTCCATATTTTTTTACACTTGTACTATAACTAAGGTTATTTATTGAATAAGAATTATACGAGGAACTACTTGTTGAATTAGTATTACTATTAAATTCATAAAGAGCAGTTCCTGTTACACCTGTAGGATAATTTAAAGTGCTTGTGGTACAAGAAACTGCTGCTGCCCCTTGAGAAAGTATTTTTGCTTTTCCTAAACTCATTATATAAAACTTGGAAGTTGATAATCTATAACAGAAGCTTTTGTACTTAAAGCATTTATTTCTGTTTCTTTACCTGCACACTCACTTCTTAAAGCTGCTCTTGCATCTATAATATTTTGTGGTGCTGCTATTCCTTCTTGCGCTCTTATTATATACCAATCAGTTTTACCAATTTTAGCAGAGTAAACAGATTTTAAACTTTCTATTTTTTGTGTTTTAAGTTCTGCTACTTATTGACTGTAAGTTTTGTTTTTAATAGGGTAAGTAAATACTTCATTATCTGCATCCCATTTTATAGAACCTAATTCTTGACTATCTTTAGTTGCAGGTGTTACTACATCGTAAAAACCAAGTTCTTTTAAACTTGAATCATTTAAGTATTGTACACCTAAAATATTTCCCCAAGTTTTAGGAACTGAACTATATGTTTTAATTGTACCGTTTATGTTAATTGCTTTCATATCTTATTTTTTAGCTTGGTGTTGAATCACTTACATAGGTTAATACTGAGTAGTTAAAAATAGGGTTTGCTGAATCATCTATACACTCTACCATTAAAGCATTAGTTTTAGAACCATCATAGTCTTTTTCGCCTAACTTGTTAAAAGTTCCATTTGTTGCTATAAGTGTTATTGTATAACCACCTGTCAAATTGTGGAAAGTTATTACTTGACCTACTTTGAAAGCTGAAAAAGTAAATGACTTTGCACCTGTACAAGCTGACTGTAATTTAAAAACAGTTGATGTTGACCAATCAACAGCAGTATTACCTGAAGTTGCAGTTATTGTTGTTGTACCTGTATATCTTGGTTCTAACTTGTCAAAAGTAACTCCATCGTCTGCAATTTTTGCAGTTGTAACATTCGCATCTAATATCTTTGCTGTAATAACTTTGTCATCGCCTATTGTTAAAGCTGTTGCTCCTGTTACATCTCCTGTATGAGTTGCATTAGTTACCTTTGCTGTATTTGCTGTTATTTCTGTATTTATTGAATTAGCTAACTTATCGGCTGTAACTGCATCATCTGCTATTTTAGCAGTCGAAATTCCTGCATCAGCTAAAGATATAGTTACTGCTCCTGTTGCTGAATCCCTTTCTATTGGTGCTGTTGCTGTTATACTTCCTACATCACTTGCATCATCTGTATACAGTTCCGTAAAGTTGTCATTCACTTTATCAAAGGCATCTCTTATAGGATCACCTGTCCCATCGTTTGCTGTCGTGCCAATATTGATTACCTGTTTAGCCATTGTTTAAATTTTATATTTGTGTTGCATCTGCTTTATAATTCGTTGTATCGGCTAAAAATGGTGTTCCAGATATTTGTGTTAAATCTGCTGTTAGTGCAAAAGTACCCCAGCAACTTGGTGCTGAAATATCAGGTATATAGTTTGTTGAATATGCCGTATCAGAACCAAATCCTGAATCAGTTATCATTTGACAATATATTGAACCCCAATTTATGTTATTAGCCATATATATATAATTACTTTTTTATGTTTTTGTTATACATCCTTTTTAAATAGTTTTTTAACTTAACTATGTTTTGCTGTTTAGGTTTATAAGTCCTTTTAATCATAAAACCCAACCAGAAAAATTAGCATCCTTATCCGGATATACGTTATCATTATTATTAGTATAATATTCAGCATATCTTTCTGCTGCATAAAAACTAAAATGTTCTATCATTCTATCGGTGTAGTATTGTGCTGTTGTACGTTCTTTTTCAATTAAAAAATCTACTTCTGTTTTAGATACGTTTTCCGCATTTTCACTACTATGTTTATAAACACCTTTATTAGATACCGTGTAAGCAGCAAATGGTAAATACTCAACCATTGCCCAATGTACTAAACAAGGTTTAATATGGTTTTCAACTAATGTTGCATAATGTCCTGTTAAATTACCTGCTATAATATCTGTACTTATTTTATCATATAGCTTTGTACCTATATAATTTTGTATATGTATATTCTGTGCAATCTTAACGTATTGTATAAACTTATCAGTATCTACTCCACCTGATACATTAGTGTATTTTACAATATCTTTACGAGTAACAAATAATGCTTCAGCCATAACTATCGTGGTGTTGTAAAGTTTTTAGGTTTTATAAATCCCCTATTTTTCATATCTCTTGGTCTTTTTGCAACTTTAGCATCATTAGTTTCAGGTTTAAAACCTTCTTTCTTTGCTTCATTTACACTTATTTCTGCATTTGGGTTAGTAGCATCTGGTTTTACACCTTTAGCCATATACGTTTTACGCATCCAAAAATGCTGACACGATCCACCACCTTTGTAAAGCCAAATATCGTAAGTTGCAGCACCACCTTTACCCCACCCAGCGTTAACAGGTTGTTTACTCATTTGCATTATATCTTCTTTTCGGTATATCTTTTTAGCTGATACCATTTTTCTACAAAACTCCCTGCTATTAGCTGATACTGTTAATGGTGCATATTGATAACGTACTTTAAACTTCATATCATCTGCTTCACCATCTTGTTCGCTTTTAGCATTTGATCTTGCACTTCCTGTAGATGCTAAACCTACCATTTTATCTAATGCTTCTTCTTGGTCATAGTCTACTTTGCGTTCATCTACTAAATCCCAGTTTTCTAAATCTTCATCTTCACCAAACTCATCAAGCAAATCAAATACCTTATCATCTGTTTCAGCACTTAAATTACTTTGTTTGTGTTCTTCACAAGGCATAAACCATATCTTGCCTTCGTATTCGTGTTCGTGGTAACCTTCACAACCTATATTTTTAGCACCTTCTATTGCCATTTCTTTTGTTGCGTATGCTAACCTGTCATCTATAATAGCAAAATCTTTATCTACTATTTGGCTTTTTAGTGTTAACTCCTTTTTTACACCTGTTTCTTCTTCACGTGCTTCATCTGTTATTGCATTATCTGTATCTATAAATGCTAAAGGCTGAAGTGTTTTAAAATATAGTTTTAAACTAATACCATTAACAGCCAATATATCATCTATACAGTCCGTTAATAAGTCTTGATAGGGTTTAATAGTAATATTGTCAAAAAGTAACGCAGCGGTCTTTATTTCATCTGCATTTGATCCTAAACCATTGTTTTCGGTACGTATACCCAATAATAAAGGTGAGGTTACCCTATGTGCTACTATTAACTTATTACTACATTCATTTGATAAATACTCATAGTGTTGTGGTGCATCGTTTAATGGTATGTTTTGCACATTTGTTGCCGATTCAGCATTATTGTTGAATGCAACTATTATTTGTTCTCCTCTTGCTCCTGTAAGTTTATTTATTATATCGTTTTTAACTTGTATTTGTTTTTCCCTATCAGGTATTCCGTTATTAAAATTGCAAATTAATTTTCCAGAAAATCCATTTTGTACATCGTTAATAAGGTAATCACTTATCTCACTTTCTAATTCAGCATATGCTAAACCACCTTGATAATCTACAGGACAATAATAATCGTACCCACTAACATACCTTTTTATAATTTTTATTTCAGGTTCTTTACCGTTACCAAATCCAAATGCTGCTATTCGTTCTGGTTTATCTTTAGGTTTTACTTTTGTCCAATCAGGTGCATAGTAATATCCTTCTATTTCACCATCTTCATTACATTTTTCTGCACGTAGTGTTTGTCTTGGGAAGTGTTCTGCTTTATATACCCTATCATCTTTGTAAAGCACTTGAAAAGAACCTTCACCTAATAGTTTTAAATCTAATACAACCTTTTTTAAACAAGTGTTGCTTATAATAGATCGCATTGCAGCATACTCGTTTGTTTTAGTGTTGCTATCTAAAGCATCTAACCCTTTACCGTATATCATATTAGATACACCGTTAATAATAGCGTTGTTAGTTGTAGATTCTGTATAAAGTTTTATTAAATAAGAATAGTAATCATTATCCTCACCGTAGTTAACCCAATCTTTTTGTTTGTCCTCGCTTATTTTAGGTCGGTTGTAAGAAGCTAAATTTACTATGTGTAAGTTATCCATTATATTGTGATAAATTCGTTTGTAGTGCTATTAGAAGTATACTCACCATTGTTTATTGTGTAAGCTGGTAAATCTGTTTGGTTTGTACAGTATATTTTATCTAAAAATACAACTGAACTACCTGAAAGTATTTTAAGTGTGTAATAAATATCTTGTTTTACAGGAAATACAGCATTATACCTGTTGAAGTATAAGTTTTGTGATATACTTGTTGTTGCTTGACTGTACACTTCTTTGTTTTGCGTTTCATCTGTTATTTTAACCGTGTAAGATGCGTTTGCAGTAAATTCTCTTGGTATAAAATCAATATTTTGTGCTGATCCGCTTTCTTGTAATACTATCATATATATACAATAAAAAAGTATCAAATTTGTTATTATTAAAACAAAAAAAAGGGCAACATTTCTGCTACCCCTTAATTTACCAAATAAAAACCCTATTAAGAATTTGTACCTTGTGTTACAGTTACAGTTCCTGATAATCCTGCAAAAGGATCAGCTTCTGTAGCACCTTCTAAAAAGTTAGCAGGTACTTGCTCTTGTGCAGCAAATGTAAGTGTATACCCGCTGAGATCTCCCATAGCCGCTCCACTTGTAATAGTACCTCCGGTCACATCACATCCATGCTCTGCTCCCATTAAAAATGCATTTCCATTATAGTCTTGTACAACTATATGAGGTCTACCATAACTCATCAGCTTTAGCTCTTTATGGTCTTGTACAGTTAATTTCTTTAAAGTAAGGTTTAATGCCTGTTCAAAGAAAGTTGTACCATTTTCTCTTGAAGAAGTAATAGTTTGTTCGAAACTACTATTCCCCTTTAATTCATATTTAAATACCGTTACACTTCCCAGACTATCTATTACATCTGTATCTGTGCCATCGTATGTAATAGTTATGTCACCAAAGTCTGCAAAATAGACAGCTTTAATGCCCCCGACGGAATCTTTACAGGGTTCTTTTCTTCCTTTTGTTAAATCACATGCCATAATCGTTAAAAATTTTTTTTTAACTTACTGAAAATCAATAAGTTATTGTTATTTTATATAAAAAAAGGTGAGTAGGCACTATTGGCTTACCCACCTAATTTATTGGTTAATTAATTATTAAGAATAAAGTACGATATCACTTCCGATGCCATACTGAACACCAGCTGTAAATCTCATTACTACTCTTACATTCTGTGAACCATCAATATCAGCCATGTCAATTACTTTTATTTCGTTATGGTCTGCTAGCAGTCCGGTGCCAAAGAATAAGTTTGATTTTTCTGCTGCTACCATTGTGTTATCAGCTAATCCATTTGCTACAGCGATTTTAATACCATCAAAAGATAGTGTACCACCTGTATACCATTGTGTACCGTCAGCATTTACACCGGCAGCTCCTACATTAGTTGCAAAACCACCAAGCGCTCTCACATAAGCTCTAGCGACATTCTGTGAAACATATATGTACATATCTTCAGAAGTATAAAGAGTACTACCTATTGCATCTACTACTGATCCAATTTGTGCTATAACATTACCTGAAGTAACTGTCGAAGCTGCCACGTCAGTAACATCAGCATCAGCTAAAAGTAATTCTTTAAATCCACCAAACTGACCTGCTGTTGCAGCAGCACCATTCCAAATAGATTGTTCTGTACGTTGTGCAACTTTAGAAGCTACGTGGCCAATTAAAAAGTCTGCAAATGAAGGAGGTAAGTTATCAAAAGCACTATATCCCATTTGTACAGCTTCCCAATCATTGTGAAAGTCTGCTTTACATAATTGTAAGTTTACTTGCTGAAAATCAGGCTGTAAAATTCTTTCTGTAAGCGTTAAAGTTGAAGTTGGATCAAAATCACAAGTTGCATCTTTTACAATATCATCACTTGATACTTTTTTAATTACTTCTTTAAATTTAATATTTGGCTTAACGGTAATTAATCCATTATCCAAAGTTGAACCACTAAGTAATGCGGCAGAAATGTACTGACCAGCAAATTCCCCGGAATACGTAGTAGTTATTGAGTTTGTTGTTGCCATTTTATTTTATTTATAAGTTTATTTATTACGATTCACTTGCCCATACACCATCACCACCAGTTAAATACCAGTCAGTAAGTGCTACAGCTTTTAGTGTACACCAATCGCCTTTATTTGCAGTTGCTTTTGTGTTAATCCAATCTTTATCATCTACACCACCAGAAGATACTGAACCTACAGTACCGTGAATTGCATCAGTTGAAGCAGGTGAAAGTGTAATAATGTTATTACCATCAGCACCTGTATTACGGAATGTAAATTCCATTCCAATGTTTTCAGATGTAATAGCTGGTAAAGTCATTACTTTAGCATCTGTTGCTATATTAAATTCAGTACCTGCTTTATTTACAGGAATATCTTGAGTAGTAGTCAAAGTTTCTTGCTTTGATCTTGCTCTCAACACACTATTTGAAGTTGTTATTGTTGTTGACATTTTTTATTTATTTAAAATTTGATATTTTATTTAAAACTCTATCTAATGTTGTATTAGTTCTTTTTTGTGAATACAAGTTTAGGTTAGGTTTATTTTGTTTTTCAGGATTATGAGTAACCTTTTGTACTGGTTCGCTTAATTCTTCTTTTTCAGCGTAAACAGTTTTAGTAGTTGTTTCTTCAGACTTGACAGAATTTTCACCTACAGGTTCTTCAGCCATTTCTTCTTCTTTTTTAGGTAAAAGTATAGCTTTAATTTCTTCAACCATTTCTTTTACTTCTTGAAGTTCTTCTTTAGTAGCATAATTCATTTCTTCTTTAGGTTTTTCTTCGGCTTCTACTTCTTCTTCAGGTGCTTCTTCAACTGCACCGATAGAAGCAATAATACCTTCTTCTTCTACAACTAAAGTTTCACCATCTATAAGTTTGTACTCGCCTACTGGTAGTGCTACTTTTTCATCTTCGGTAACAATAAAAACTTCTGCTCCAGCTTCAAAATTTTCACTTTCTATAATTGCACCGTTCTCAAGTTCAGCTTGTGCCAACTTTACTTCTACAGGTGCTTCGGATAACTCTACCCCAAGTACCTCTTTTACTTTGTTTAACATATCTGTTGCTTTCATATATATTACAATAAATTAATAATTAGTTTGTTATGTTTTTAATAAATTAGATAGCAAACATATTTGCTAAATTAGATACAGGAACTTTAGCTGCAACATCACTAATGCCATCAGTCCATTTATCTATCCAACTTGGTGGATCTTCTCCTATAACTTTATAAGCGGCAACAAGATCAGATGCTAATCTAAATGCTTCTTTTCTATTTTGTATTAACTTATCTTTTATTTTTTGATTCTGTCTATTAATTGTTTGGAATTCTTTTTCAATTTTTTGTGCATCTACTTTTGCTGAAGCATACATATCAATAGATTCATTAAATAAGGTATCTAATTTACTTTTACTTAATTCTACTTTAACTGAATCTTTATTGTTTTCAGCTAATTTTGTAAGTATTCTTTTAACTTCTGGTTTCATAGTGTATTTTTTATTATAATAATATATTTAACAGTTTGTTATGTTTTAGTTTGCTGCTTGACACGCTGCACAATCGTTATATAATGTTACAGCACTAAAATGATGTCCGTGTGCAGTTTGGTCTTGGCTTAATACGGTATAACAACCATCGTGGTTATTGTGGTCTGCATTTATATAATATACATTGCCTATTACTAATTGTGTAGAACCGTAAAAGTGTTTTTTTTGGCTATGGCCACACTTTTGTACTCTATATCCGTATTCTCCTGCACCTGGTGTTTCTATTATTCCTGTCACATTTCCTACGCCTTGTGCTTCAAAACTACCATCACAACATTCTATAGAATATGTACCATTTTTACATAAGCAACCTCTACGACCTGATTGTGGACTTGGTATTCTACTCATTTAATTAAATTTTTCTGCTGCTTCTGCATATAAACCTGCATCTAAATAGTATTTATCACAAATTTTGTATAATCTATTAAATTCTTTTTCTGCTTTTTTTACTCCTAATTCTTTAGCTTTTCGTGAATAATTTTTAAATTCTTTAGCTAATACGAAAAATTGTTTTTCAGATCTTTTTAAGGTGTTTGCTGCTGTTATTCTAACTTGTTTTAATCCTTTTTTATAATCAGCTACTGCTTTATTTAATTTAGTTTGTAATTGTTCAGCATTTAATTTTAATTCATTGTTTATAGCTAAATCTACTTTTTCAGTACTAAATAATTGTTTTAGTTCTTCTATTTTAGCTTCTGCTATTTCTTCTTTACTCATTTTAGATTGTTTTATTGGTACACAGTTTGGTACTCTTTTACCATTTTTTATTTTAAACCCTATCATTTCATAACCATCATAACACGGTTCTTTCATTTCATCTTTTATAGGTTCGTTTGGTCTTTGTAACTTATCTGCAAAGTAGCCTTCTATTGAAAATCCTTTTACCTCACCTGCTTTTACTTTTTTCCAAACATCATCGTTATTTACTTTCATAGATACCATCCAAGTACCAATAGGCACGTTTAAATCGTACATTCTACTTTTATCTTGTTCACTTTCT
>Ga0181418_1000770_pt1 | contig 10642 bp, 3 predicted proteins | sample 41SPOviralmetaG_FD_130143 | JGI IMG/M metagenome (GOLD analysis project Ga0181418, IMG submission 130143) | Marine viral communities from the oligotrophic San Pedro Time Series (SPOT) site, San Pedro Channel, CA, USA - 41 SPOT_SRF_2013-03-13 | ecosystem: Environmental > Aquatic > Marine > Strait...
AAGATGTACTTTAACTTCGATAATGGGGTTACCTTCGATCAGGCCCGTTACCAACGAGATCTACTGAATGACGCTATGCTTGCAGAGGAGCGTGAGAAGCTCGAGAAGGAAGATGGGGCCTTTGATGCCCTCTTTGGTAATCTAGAGGCCAATATAGAAGAGCAAGAAGAAACTGCCCCTGCTGAGGCATAATCAGCAATTTCCGTTTTTAATTACAGAGAGGCCACTGGGGGACCAGGCGGCCTCTCGCTGTGAGAGTATATGGGTAGATCGCGGAAGGGGGCCCAGCGAGGTCCCCAGATGCGTGTCATCGCGCGCTTTCGTTTGACTGGCCTACTGGTAACATGGTTTTTTACTGAACGTGGGCCGGTCTTAGCAAAACTGACATTATTTATGAGAAAAATGGGTATATATCTACCATACTGGCTTAGGGCCTTAAATGGCCTACTGACTAAATGGGACTGAAATGGCTTGACTAACTAGGATTACTCCTGCTTATACTCTATATACATAGCAATTAGGTATAAGAGGCATATACTGATAATAAGAGGTGTTGTGTACTGTTCTATTCCTTGTGTATACATGTCTTATTATACTTACCTATGTGGTATTGTTTCTTTACTTATCTAACCATGTGAATAGTCTGTTCATTATGTACCAGAAGATTACTGTTATGGCTATTAGTTTTAAGATTAACATGTATGTGTATGTGGTTGTTATTCCCCTTATTGTATATATGGAGCTTGTGCTTCTCTTTTAGGAGAAGCATTCTGTTTGATTCGCTGTGGGGCGCGCGGCTTACTTCCAGGAGTCTCTGGCATACTGGCCGATTTTAAAGATCGGCTGGTCCTTTTCCCAAATCAGATCAGCTACGGCCTGGTCCATGAAACGAGTTACCTTCTGGTGACCATTAGTATCATACTCATCCTGTTCGGCTTCGCCATGATATGCATTATTAACCAGTCTAGGTTTAATGTCTTCCCAGTCAGTAATAGTGGCCATGAACTCAGGTATACTTTCCCAATCCTGAACTATATGCTCTAATCTAATAAAGTAGTCTGGTACCTGCAGGTCTTGCCATTCATTCCAGTAATGTAGATCCTTGTCGTTTGGAAAGTTTTTATATCTAAACTCTAAACAGTATTCTTTAAAACTAAAAGTCTTACCCTCAGCTAGGAGGTCAATATAGGCTGAAACTGCTCTAGTATAAGGGTTTCTAATAGAACAAATAATTTTATAGCCTTCACACCCTGGTGGAATACCTTGGTTATGTGAAAATGTTCCAAATTTCTCTACCTTATTATTATATGGGAAATAAGTCCATCTATCTCCTATTGCATCAAAAGCAGTTAAATTAGTTCTACTAGCGCAACCAGCAGTAGCCCAGTAAATTAAGCCGTGTTCTTTATTATAGTTCATATTATTTTCTATTATTTAGCATTCTGGAAATACTAGTTCTAAGATAGTCTTAGCGTTTCCTATTGTTACATATATATTTATCATTTTATACTAGTACCCGGCATCTACGTGGCTCTGGTGGGCTTTAAATTACCAACCTTTGAATAACTTTTCATTATCTACCCAACTAAAAAGTCTGGTTTCTTCTACATCATGTAATACGACTGTTTTGTCGTTAATCTGCCAGTTGTAAAAATACTCGTAACCGAAAATTGCACAGTCAGAATCCATCTTTTCTATTATCCTATCATTGAAAGTTTTACAACCATGTGCCCAATTTAATCGGACATAACAGTCTAAGCATTCATTAATTATTCTTGAATTTGGAGTTGCTCCATATACAGTACAATCTATAAGTGTATTATTATCTTGACCTGGTTTCATACCTGCAAAAAAAGTAATGCGTGGATGTAAATCATCTACAATAACATCAAACGGCCTAATTGGCTTTGCATCTAAGTCACAGTAAACACCTCCAAAATCTCTTAATAGTAGGAGTCTGATTCTATCTGCCATAAATGCCCATTTGTAAAGATCTGGATCTTTAATATAACTTTGTAAATATGGATCGTCTTTATAGAGGTCTTCAAATATTTCTTCATGCCTCCATAATTTATACTCCCATTCCGGGTGCATTTCTTGCATTTCACGACCAAAAGCAGCACAATGTTCTGGAATCTCCTGTTTACCTATCCAAATTTGATGTATTTTCTTAGGAATAGCGCAGTTTTCTTGCTCCATGTATATTCTAATTGAGTTTTATACTTCTTACTGTATATTTATATGCCTCAATTTAGAATTGTTTAATTTAGAATTTCATTCTCTGGGTCGCCGGGTTCAGATAGATCTTGATTATCGCCTCCGCCGCCACCGCCGCCAGGACTTGGACTTGGACTTAGACCACCTTTACCTGGATCTTTAGGATCAGGATCAGGTCCACTGCTACCGCTACAACTTGCTACAAAACCGTCACATATTGCCCAATCTAATGGTGTAAATGCTGGATTTGCAGTAGCGTTTTGTTCCGTAATCTGGTTTGGCGTGCCAGCGTGTGGTGCAGACGTAGCTCCAAATCTTGCCCCGTCATTATTCACCTGATGACTAGAACCTGGTAATCTAAATAATTTACCGTTGTTGTAATTCCAAATACCACCATTTTGACCAGTCGGATGGTATTGACGTGGAGGTATTGCTATACCACAGAATTTAACTTTACCATCTAAATCAGAATTAAAGGCCAATGAAGTTCCTGTATAGTGATATGCTTGGTTAGTTCCAATTGAATCAAATGCAGCCCTTCCATTAGCAGTATTCAGATCTACTTTAATTCTCAAGACATTCGGATCCAAACATCCCCAGTATTGTTTTGTAACCCCATTATAGTCTGTGTAATTAAATCCATCACCATCAGGCATCTGCGGAGCACCACTATTATTGGTAAAATAGTACTGATTAGGTGAGTTTGGCTGTCCATTATATGACGCCCCTTGGTTTTTCAATAATACATGACCTCTAGCTGTACTTCCAGTAGAACCAAACCAATCAATACTTTCTGAAGCATCTCCATCACAACTTACACCCCATAGATACATGAATTTATTTGAGGTTTCAGTAGTTGTATTCTGCACTTGCATATAAACTGTTGAAGAAACAACGTCCGGGCAACTACCGGTAGTGGCATTATTTGTTGCTGTTATGTAATAGTAACCTGGGCCAATTCCTTGGACTGGGTTAGAGGTGGACGGATTGTGGTGAATATAACTAGGAGTATTGACATGTCCAATTGCATTATTACCAGTTATAGCAGATGGAGGTGTTCTTTCCTCATTATATGGATATAATGTAGGAGTACCTAAATCTGTATAAGTTCCATTTAAAGTCGAAGAATACCAAAGTTTTACATTAGAAGCGTCGAACGAACATAGATCAGATTGAGTTTGCTTCCATGCTACAAGAACTCCATTAGCAATTGATCCGGGACCTGTGTAATAATCTATATCTAGATGTAGATCTGTCTGACATGGTATACATGGATCTGCTGTTGTAGTTGTAGTTGTCGTACCAACTCCACTTACATCACAATTAATCGTTCCACCACTATTTGAATAACCAGCAGGAACATTAACAGTTACAGTATATGATTGTTGACCTAATTGGTAAGTTGATGGATTTACACTTTGAGCCGATCCAACACCATTCATATTTACTAGAACATTTGCTCCAACCGCTCCATTAGGTATTTGTATATTAGTATCTGAACATTCAAATAATGGTAATGTAGTTGTTGTACCTGTTCCATTTACTTCACAATTAATGGTTCCAGTGCTATTTGAATAACCAGAAGGAACGTTAATAGTTACAATATATTTAGTATTACCTAGTTGGTAAGTTGTAGGGCTTACTGAAGCTACAGTATATCGAGCTTTACTAGGAATAGTGCAAACAACCGTATCTCCAACAGTACCAGCAGGAATCGTTATACTAGTATCTGAACATTCAAATAATGGTAATGTAGTTGTTGTCCCTATTCCAGAAACTAAACAAACAATACTTCCTCCTGCATTTGAGTATTGAGTAGCATTTGGACTTATTGCTATATCAACAAAATAGTTTGTAGTACCATTTTGATATGTAGTTGGATTACATTGGCCAATTGAGAATGTTTGACCATGGAACTTAGAAGTAGTCAAGACTGTTACTGGGTCTCCAACAGTACCAGCATTAATATAAAGCAGTGCATCTGCACATGTAAATGCAGGTCTAGTTGTAGTCGTTGTTGTACCAAGAGCTGTAAAAGTACAAGTAAATGTATTTCCAGCATTTGAATATCCACTTGGAACTGTAAAATCAGCTCGATATAAATACGATCCTAATTGATATGTACTAGGGGTTAAAACCATATTTAGACCCATTGGTGGTGGTCCACCATTCCAAGTCCAAAAAATATTAGAACCTACTGAGCCAGCACTTACATTAAATAAATTACCAAAATCATTTTTACATCCGAATGCAGGTAAAGTCGTTTGAGTATTACCTCCAATTGTAAAAGTCCACGTTCCACCTCCAAGTGGCATTTGGAAATCAGCCGTAGTTCTAGCAATAGTTCCAGATGTTGGAGTTGGACTAACTAAGTTACTAAATGGATTCTTAGCTGGATAGTTTGTTCCTGAAATTGAAGTTGAACTACCACTTCCTGAATAAAAAGTGGTATTATTTTGAATTCTCCATGTATTATCAATAGTATGTGTAGAATTAAGTGTTCCTTGGAACTGATTATTACTCGTATCCCATGCACCTGCACCAGAGATACTATTTCCTTCATCCCATACTATATTTCCAATGTAAATAATAGCAGTAGCAGTAACAGAAACAGTTACTGTAGCAGATCCACCACCATTTGGCATTAATAAGTCTACATCCACATCACCGTTATTATCTGCAGTAGATAATACAGCACCACCATTATGTGTTATATTATTAATCACGTATGTATACCCAGGATCTGCAACTAAATCAAATGTATGTGAATTAGCAGTACCTGTAGTATTAGAAAATGTATGTGTAGAAGAAGCGCCAATTGCAAATGATACATTACTACCAGTTATTACTAGAGTAACATCATAGTTAAAACTTGGATTCCTAACACTACCCTTTGGTCGAACTGAACCAGACCCTCCACCAGGTGGCATTGTTAATTCACCTGAAATAACATTAGTTGTCTGGTTATATCCAGTAATTACTAATTCTGGTGCAGCTCCCTGAGCCGGAGTACCATCATGTGTTGTAATTTGATTAGCGTTCGCTATTGTAATTGAATAATAAGAAGGAGAAGGGTCTAAGTCTATTGTAAATGGTATTACTTGATTTGTACTACCTGATAAAGTTTGTGATTGTGGAGTAGCAGTTAAATTATTACCACTAAACATCGCACCATTGTCATAATTAACAGTATAACTATGTTGCGTCGGTGTTCCCGTAGCACCAGTAATAGTTAATTCGCCACTTCCACCGCCAGATGGCATTGTAACACTAAAGTCTACATCAAATAAATCTGCAGTACCAGTTCCTAAAGTACCAGAAGCACTAGATGTATTAGAAGTAACACCAGTGGCTGAGTATGTATGATTAGCTACCTCATTAAAAATAAAACTACCAGTAATTACTTGATTTAAAGTACCTGTTAAAATGATAGGATTAGCAAAGAAATTTCCAAGAACCGGATTATCTGTAATAATACTTAAATCATACGAATATGTTTTTTGAGCTTCTGTACCTGTAAGAGTTACTGTAGCGCTTCCACCTCCAATCGGCATACCTCCTTCAAGATCTAATAAAATTGCCATAGAAGTGGCATTAGAAATACTAGGTGTTAAAGCAGCTTCACTACTTGAAATTCCTGTAAGATTGTAAGTATATTCAGTAGTATTGAATGAATTAACCACTACTGAAGGTGTACTTCCAGCTACACCTGTTAAAGTTACTGGTGTAGACCAACTTGCAGTTGAAAATGCCGAGTGGTCAATTGTTATTACATAACTATAAACTATCTGTGTTGCTTGTCCACTAATTATTATACCACCAGTACCACCACCTGAAGGCATAGTTACTATACCTTCTGCTCCAGTATTTCCTGAATTAATTGTTGGTCCTGTTGTAATAGCATTGTTATTAGGAAAGTTTATATTAGTGTCTAATGATACAGAAGTTGCACTAGCACCTGTATAACCCGGTGAATTTTGTATTAGAGATTCAAAAGAAAATTGTTGTCCAGTGTAGCCTTCAAATATATGTTGGTTATCACCCGGCTGCATCTGTGCGCCTGTAATATTTTCACTAACCCACAAAGTATATCTATAATTAGGTTCATTTACTTGTGCATTTACAAAAAGTTTAATCCAAACATCTCCTGCTGGCATTTGTAAGGCCCCAGTATAATCAAAAGGAGCTGAACCGCTTAAACTTAAATTTGCAATTGCAGTTTGACCTAAAGAAGTTGCCGTAGAGCTAGAATTTCCAGACAAATCAAAATATGAAGCTGTTATAGATTGAACATTTATTGAATAATCTGAAGGATTTGGTAGAAAATTAACATCTATACCATGTAAATCTCCTGCAACACCTGTAAATGTGTATCTTATAGCATCTTCACCATAAATATTTGATACATTTAACCAACCAATAGTTGGAATTTCATGTACTACATTAACTTGACCTACTGCTTGAGTACCTCCAGTTGAATCTGTAAGATCGTTTGTATTATTAATTACATCAACTCTAACAGTCCTTTGAATTTGTGATGCACTACCATTAATTTGAATAGAATGATTTAATTCATCTTGAGTTGGAATTTCTACTGTAATAGTAACCTCATCTTGTATATTATTAATAGTAGTATTAGTAATAACATTAGTATCTGAAACGTTAGAGACATTTAAACTTAAATTTGCATATCCAGCATCTGGAGAACATCCAATTGTTGCTGTATGTGTAGATCCTGGAGCTCCTGTAAATGTAAAAGTATCTATACTATGATAATTTGGATGGTTTGCAGCAATATCATCCACTGAACCATTACTAATATTATCTACTAAATTAACTCTTACTGTATATTGACAATTATGTGAAGCTACCCATGCACTTCCGTTCCAATAGTGAATAGTAGCACCCGCTGCTAAAGGAGCGTCTGTATACCATCCTGCTGGAGCTGGGTCACATGTATATGTTGTAGTTTCAACACAAAGAGTGGCGATACCACTAATCATATTGTTAACCCAAGTACTATTAGTAAAATCTAATCCTGTATAAGCCTGTCCAGCTGGAGTTGTACCATTTGATAAACTAGAATATAAAAGAGTATTTACAGGAGAAGAAGATTGCCCTGCTGTAAATTCAGCTATATTAGAAAATACCTGAACATTATTAGCATCAGCTGCTGGAATTAAAGTGTTGTTAAAATATGTTGGATCTGTTCCATTACTATTTCCATTTGCATATCCTTCTGAAGGCTCATCATCAGTAATTAAGATAACCAGTTTTAATACATTTGATCTCCATTGACCTGCAAAAGAATTCTGTACAACTTCATAGGTAGCAACTCCACCACATTCCGTACCAGCGCCAATAGCCATACCGGTAGGGCCGTTTGATGTCGCTAGATAACTTAAATGTGTTGCAAAAGTTGATTGATTGCCTACAAGGTTCATTTTTTCAACACAAGTAATTACATTATTTCCTGTATTAATTTTTTGAGTAGAGTCTAAATCAGCGTAGAAATCACTTTGGCCCACATAATTATTCTGTAGTTGTGAACTAGTACCATCAAACAAAACTAAACCTAATCTGTAATTACCATTAGATTGAGATTGAATTTCAGTTACTATACTATTAATACCATTTTTAACGCCATTAATAGCGTTAGACATAGAGCCAGTATAGTCTACAACGAATACAACATCCATACCATCTTGGCAGATGTCTGAATTAGCTGCATTACCAGTTGTTTGATTAGATGCTATATCTCCTAAATTGCTGTAATCACCATAAATATTAGTGGAAGTACCATTGCCGTTACATATCTCTCCCGCTGAACTCGGATGATATAAAATCGGGACTTCATAAGCAGGTTCATCACAATTAAGCGGATTGATAAATGTTTTTACAGATATAGCCATTCATTTAAAACTTTATTTATTTTCTTTTCCAAATTAATGTTGCACTATATCCATAAGCATCAAGAGAACCATCAATATGTTGTATGTATATGTATTGTCCTCCCAGATTATCAATAGTTTGATTTCCAATAGACTCTGTATCATAATAAGTATTAGCAGCGTGCGTCCATGTATGTACAGTAGTTGGATTTCCGGCAGAATCTACTTTTTTCAGTCTGAAATAAGCATCCTGACTATTTGCAGTAGTTCCCCAAGAAGACTCGATTGAATGTAAATAGTAATTTGTACTATCAATACTTGTCGGTACTTTTACGAAAGCTTTAGCAACTCCTACTGTAGTAACTATCTCATCTCTAGCAACAGGGTTAAGAGCAACATGCTCATACTCAAAATCAAATCCAGGTTCACCTTTAGCTCCAGCAGGACCCTCTTCAGTAGAAGGTTCACCTTTAGGACCAGCTTCAGTTGAAGGCTCTCCTTTAGGACCAGCTTCAGTTGAAGGCTCTCCTTTAGGACCAGCTTCAGTAGAAGGCTCTCCTTTAGGACCAGCTTGAGTAGATGGTTCACCTTTATCACCCGTATCACCCTTTGCACCGTCCGCGCCGTTTGGAACATATATGAATCCAAAAACTTCACCTGCGCCACCTGGGCCACTACCTGAGTATACAAGTTGAGTTATACCAATGACGTAAGTATTTTGTCCAACTGTACTAGACGAAGTTACATTAACTATTTTATAGATTGTAGGATCTTCTAAAGAAACTATTTTTAATACTCCATCAGTCATTGTAGCAATTAATTGACCAATCGTGTTTCCTGTATCAGCTTCAAAATTACTTAATGTAAGGAAAGTACTTGCAGTATTCCATGCCATAGAGCCGTGTGTCCATGTTCCAGAATTAACTGTAGATGGAGAAGAGCTGCCTGCAAGACCGTTATATGCTAATTTGAATTGATAACCATCATTTCCATCAGGACCTTGTGGACCTTGTACAGCAGAAGGCTCTCCTTTAGGACCAGCTTCAGTTGAAGGCTCCCCTTTAGGACCTGCTGTGTTAGAAGGCTCTCCTTTATCACCAACTTCACCTTTAGGACCTGCTTCAGTAGAAGGTTCTCCTTTATCGCCAACTTCATCTTTAGGACCAGCTTCAGTTGAAGGCTCTCCTTTAGGACCAGCTTCAGTTGAAGGCTCTCCTTTAGGACCAATTACGGTAGATGGTTCACCTTTGGGACCAGCTTCAGTAGATGGTTCACCTTTAGGGCCAGGTTCAGTAGATGGTTCACCTTTAGGACCAGCTTCAGTAGAAGGCTCTCCTTTAGGGCCAATTTGAGTAGATGGTTCACCTTTAGGACCTGCTTCAGTTGAAGGCTCTCCTTTTTCACCAACTTCACCTTTTTCACCAACTTCACCTTTAGTACCTTCTAGGCTCGCTAACCATTGAGCTTCAGTACCTATAAATCCGTTTGCTACAGCAATTGTATATGCCGATAGACCTCCTTCACCAACTTCACCTTTATCACCAACTTCACCTTTATCACCAACTTCACCTTTATCACCAACTTCAGTTGAAGGTTCACCTTTAGGACCAGCTTCAGTTGAAGGCTCTCCCTTAGGACCAATTACGGTAGATGGTTCACCTTTAGGACCAGCTTCAGTAGATGGTTCACCTTTAGGACCTGCTTCAGTTGAAGGCTCTCCTTTATCACCAACTTCACCTTTAGGACCAACTTCAGTAGATGGCTCACCTTTAGGACCTGCTTCAGTTGAAGGCTCTCCCTTAGGACCAATTATGGTAGATGGCTCTCCCTTAGGACCAACTTCAGTTGAAGGTTCTCCTTTATCGCCAACTTCACCCTTAGCACCTACTTCAGTTGAAGGTTCTCCTTTAGGGCCAACTTCAGTAGAAGGTTCACCTTTAGGACCAATTACGGTAGATGGTTCACCTTTAGGGCCATCTGGGCCAGCCTCACCTTTATCACCAACTTCACCTTTATCACCAGTTATACCATCTTTACCAGTTGGTATAAATTCTAATACATAAGCATTAGTTATATTTGGCATTATACCAGCAATATAGTCTACATCATAAATATTAATACCTGTCTGAGGCGATGTTAACGTATTCATGATACGTAAAATTAAATAATCATTAGATGAGTTATTTGCATTATTTTTTATTATTAAATAGCCTCTATTATTAGCCGTTCCTAAATCATCCCATGTATTTAGATAATTAAGTACATTATTTCCATCTGCTGTCGTAACATTAATACCAATCTGATTTATTGCAGCTGCATTGTTAGCATTTAATCTGAAATGACCTGAACTAACTGGACCTGTAACTGTTATATTTGCTTCAAATTCATATAGAAGACCACCTTTATTTCCTTGTGGACCTTGTGGACCTTGTACAATAGAAGGTTCACCTTTAGGACCAGCTTCAGTAGATGGTTCACCTTTAGGACCAGCTTCAGTAGATGGTTCACCTTTAGGACCAGCTTCGGTAGATGGC
>Ga0181418_1000775_pt1 | contig 10627 bp, 6 predicted proteins | sample 41SPOviralmetaG_FD_130143 | JGI IMG/M metagenome (GOLD analysis project Ga0181418, IMG submission 130143) | Marine viral communities from the oligotrophic San Pedro Time Series (SPOT) site, San Pedro Channel, CA, USA - 41 SPOT_SRF_2013-03-13 | ecosystem: Environmental > Aquatic > Marine > Strait...
AATACGTGATGGTGCTGATATTGAAGGATACAATGATAAGCTGAATCAGATAGGTGCAGAGTTAGGGGATGTTCTCTGGTACTGTGCTATGCTTGCAAAGGAAGTGGACATGAATCTTGGCAGCATTATGGAAGGTAATCTTGACAAATTGGCAGATAGGAAAGCTAGAAATAGATTACAAGGTGATGGCGATAACAGATAAAAAGAGGGGCTTAGTTGCCCCCTTACTACTATCATCTTCTTGCCATCAAACCACCTTTGTTGTACCCTTCGTAGCTAGGGTCTATCTTTACATTTTTAGCTAAAACTAACGGACCAATTTGTATGACTTCATCCGCTTCTGTTACTACACTTCCTACATTGTATTTGTCTGTACCCTTACGCAAATAAAATGTACCTAGTCTACGTGGGTCAAATCCTACTTGAGACCATTCAGGATTATTTAAATAAGTATCCGCTAAATTACGCAAGTCTTCCTCAGAAGTTGCTTTATATCTACCAGAGATTGTAGCATATCCTGTTTTACCTTCTCTTCCTGTCCCTATTTCTTGACTTCTTTTTTCTGACGCAATAAATTTTACAGGTTTTCCATTTCCTGACGTATAATGTATAGCTTTAGCATAAGTGGTTACGCCTTTTCCATCAACAGATTTAACTGCAGGTGAAGTACCAGCAACAACCCAAGTATCGTAGTTTTGATACGCAGGAATATCTAAACGCCCATTAAACAAATCACCTTCTTTTAATGTTGTTTGTTGTACACCAAGTTTAGTGGCATCCTTATTGGAAAGTAAAAACAGACCCTGCTCTCTTTGCGATGGTTTTAAAGCAAACACGGCGGCTTTAGAACTAGGTTGACGTGGCAATGAAGTCCATTCTGTTATTGGTTTATTTTTTGCTACGTTTTCCAGATGTTGCTCACGTGTAAGTAATTTATTATCAATAAGGTCACGAGCAGATTGTTCTAATTCAGGAATACGCCTGACTACACTTTGACCTGTAATATCGCGTTCTTCTGTTACAAGTTTTTTAGCAGCAGCTTGCCATTGCTCTGGTGTTTCTAACTCATCTAAATTTTTAAATATGGTATCATATTCTACATCACCTATCTGACGAGATTCAGCATCCATGTATTTTTCTATTTCTTTGTTTACTGAAAAATCTTTTTCTATATCCGCAGTTTTGCTAGGAAGATACTTCTGCAATGCAGGATTTAAAAATCTCCTTGAGACATTACGAGCATCAACTTCTCCGGGGGTTTGCCGATATTTTCTTTTCTTTATTTGATCGTTAGCATAATCAAACTTTATTTTATCATATATAAAGCCTTGAACATCTTCTAAAACAGGCTCAATAATTTCAAAATTATCTTGTTCATTAACGTAGTCCATTATCTTATTTTGTAGATTACCGTACTTATTATTAAACACTCTCTCCATTTTTCCTGTAGTAATATTATTTAAACTTATATACTCTGGTGTATCATCTATACCAGCCAAGTTTAAAAATAGTTTATCCATTTCTTTTGGATCGTCTAGTATTTCTTTTTCTTGTTCAGTTAGCTTTTCCGACATAGCCCTTTTAAACTTTTCCTTAAATGCATTTCTTTTATTAATATATTTACTTTGTTGATCTAAGTAATTAAAAAACTCTTCAGTGCTTTTTGCTTTTCCCTTAAACATATCAGGTGACGAACCGCCCGGAAGAAGTTCTATATCATCTACTGCGTGTTGAATCTCGTGTAGTAATGAACTTATAAATTGTTTTTCATTGCTTGCCCTTACTGCAATTTCATTTGTATCGGTTGCGTAATAAGCTGCAGTATTTTCATAGCGTTCTCCTTTGGGCATATCAATAACTTTAATACTTTTTAACTGTGGGTATTCGTTAAAGAGTTCATCAAATTTTATAACGTCTGGCAACATTAGATCGCTTTTCATTTGTGGGTCAGGGTTTACTTTGAATGTATTTTCTTCACCAGCCACTGCATTTCTTTTCTTAAAGTATGGCAACAACTCTACATCTTTAGTAGACATTTCAAAACGAGGAATGTCTTCTTCATCTAAGAAAACACCATCACTCTTTCTAAACAAAAAAGTATCTTTGTTATCTTTTTTCTTGTGTACCCTACCAGACTTTTCTAACTTTTCTACCTCATCATTGTATTTTTCAAATCGTTTAGTTGCTGTGCGTCCTGTAGCACTGCCAAATATACCAAGCACAGTCTCACCAGCTTTGGCTGTACTTGTAGCAGCGATACCAGCGGGTGCTACAGCCCCTGTAAAGGCAAGAGGATCATACCTAGCTACCTCTCCATCATGTCTGTTTACATATGAATAACCAGCCGACATACCCATTGCTGCAGCCATCTGATCCTCTAGGAACTTACCGCCACCTTCTACTGCTGCAGCAGGTGCAGCCTTTAGAGCCTGTACAGTGTCTTCCTGTGTTTGTTCATCAGAGAATAGCTTCTTACCATAGTCTAGTACAGACTTAGCACCCCTCACTATAGGTGCGTAGCTAAAGTCAGTCTCAACTGGCCCGTACTCACCGGGAGTTTTTACTGTCATAGTCTCACCGGGGATGGAATCCATACCTAGTTCTTCTAGTGGTACTTGTTTTTCCTCTGGTGCTTTGATAACTTCTCTACGTGCAGGGGCTACTAAGTTTGAAAGTGTACCAATAAAGCCACCCTCTTCTTCTGAAGGCAAGCCGTATTCGTATACAGTATCGTCTGCATCATCTACTTCTTCAAGAGATATATCTAGTGCGGGTTTGACTGCTTTCATTACTTTATGCCTCTTTTAGCAACAGGCATGGCCTCTCTGATAGCCCACTGAAGAACATTTACTTTTCGACCACCTATTTCTACAACCATGTCTTTGTCTTTTCCTACAGTTCTACCCTCAAAACCCTCATAACTTTGGTACAATTCGTTGATTTTATTTTTATCTTTTTTAGACAGCTTATCCCACTCAGCTATTTCAACTCTGCTGTATGGTAAACCTCTTCTTGCGGCTTGGCCTTTTAGCCTTACTTTTGCTGCGTTTTCTGCTCTTAACTTTATTCTACTTGCACCCTTTTCCAGCATGTCTTGCTGAAAAGAACGTGGTGCATTTTGATACTCTTGTGATGCAATTACTTTACTCAAGGTTTCATTAAGATTATTTATGCCACCTTTACGAGACAACTCTTGACGTGTATAGAAATCAATCTTATCATCTCTGTTTCTTCTATACATATCAGTATAAGACATACCTAAACGAGACATCTCTTGCATTACTTTATTTTTACGTATAGTAGTCGCACCAAACAGTTGTTTTTCTAGTGGATTAATAGCACGTAGTGGACCAGACACCAACGGAGATACTGCTGGTACATCATAGTCTTTTTCAATCATACCAGCAGACCAAGATGAAAGGGGAAAATCAGGAAGATTACGAGTGGCTTTATTATACATGTAATCAAAAAAGTTTTCATCTCCTATAGCGGTAGTAGGAATGTTACGTGATTCTGGGTCAAACTGACCATACACGTCTTTAGCTACACCTGCTGGAATTGTCCATCTTCCTACAAAATTACCAATGCCTTCAGCTAAAGTTTTCGTGTTACCTGCTTTTATACCGTCCTCAAATACTTTATCTAATATGGCTATACCCATACCTGTTCTAAACGTAGAGCCTAGAGTAGCCTGTAGCAATGCCTGTGAGTAATACTTTCCTACAGACACGGGTAGTTTTGAGAATGTATCAGTTTGTGCGCGATAAATAATATCAGCAACAAGCATAAACGGAGCCATAGGACCATAGATAGCGCGACCATCTATGTAGTCATCGCCACCCTTATGTATCTCATACCACTCAGCACCATCACCCTGCTTTAAACGCCAAGCATAGGCGGTTGTAAGCATGGCTGCACCAGCTAACTGTTTAGGTATACGTTCTCTTGCTATTGACGGATTAGCTACTACGTCTAACATACCAATCAAAGGCATGTGCTGATACTGAAACTTTAACTGATTAGCTACAAATCTTGGGAAGGGCATCCATGAAGATATAACAACAGGCCACTTATCGTTAAAACGTATAAAACCTCTAGTAAAGGCACTAAATACATCGTTACCTTTCATGTTAGACTGATACGTAAATTCGTAGGCGTCTTTTATTGCTTCCTGATATATGTCTTCTGATATATCTCCAAAAGAACCATCTTTAATTACATCATATAAATTAATTCCCTTGTCAGACAGTCTGCGTTTTAAAGAAGCAGCTAGTACACCCTGTTTAAAAAGATTATCAGATGCAGTGTTTAGTACTTGAACTTTTCTTCCTAGCTTTGCTAGTTTAGTTTCTGTATCTGTAGCTGCAGACAAATCAGCGGCATCTCTAAACAATCGTTTAGCTTCTTCTGGCATGTTCTCTTCAAACAGTGTTCTAATAACCCGGCTTTCTTGTGGGTTAAACATGTACTTTGCTACATCAAAGCTACCATCAAACAGACTTCTCTTTGGAGCAAAATATCCTTTTGTGTTTGTATCTATCGCCATTTGAACTAGGTTGTCCATAGTTCTAGTTGCTGCATCTACTCCTACACGAAAGCCACCACCTATAGTATTTCTCATTGTAGTAGCAGGTTGCAACGTCATAAAACTGACACCCGTTTTATCAAAGTCTCTTACACCTTGAAAAAACTTTTCTCGTACAGCCGCATTGCCAACAATGTCTTCGGCTTCTTTTCTGCTTATACCTGAAACACCATCCTGACTAAGATCATCTAAATCATCTAATAGTTTATTTATTTTAGCATAGGCTTTCGGGTCTGTAGCCTTCAATGCTTTTGATAACTGACCCTGAATATTCAAAGTTCTACCTGCTTCAGAAACTTCTGCCATATATATAAGAGAGAACTGATCCATATTTAAATTATGTTCTTTTAATATATTAGAAATACCTAAGTCTTGCAATTCTCCATCTTTTAAAGCCCTTTGCATAGCAGACGTAATACGTTCACCGGGTTTAACATCCAGAACATCTTTCACGCGAACACCAGCAGCCATGATGTTTCTAAAAACCTCACTGCCTAATGAACCTTCTAGTGTAGAACTAGGATTTAAATCTTTCTTTAATCGTCTTCCTTCTGCTACTTTCGCAGGGTCAAGTTCATTTAAAGTGTTGCGAACTGCTTCAACCTTTTCTTTACTGGCAGTAGCTAAAACTTCATCAGTTTTCTCTGCGGCAACTTTAGCCTTCTTTGCTGCGCCTATCCTTGCAGCTTCTAGTAATTCATTCGCTTTAGAGGCGCGGGATAAAGCACCCTTGCCAGTCATTGATCCTATAGCCGCTGCACCGCCACCAAACACTGCACCACCTAAACCACCAGCAACACCTGTAGTAAGAGTACGACCACCAGTAAATTCTTCTTGCAATCCAGTAGTAACACGAGTAGCTTCCTGTGCAGCACCCTGACCTAACCCGATAGCTGCTTCTGGTACTGCCGCCCGAACAGCAGATGGTGCAATACCATATCCAGAAGGATATACCACTTTCCTAGCGGAACGACCTACATTACCTAGTATCTTGCGTACTCCTAACTTAGCAGCTTGAGTGCCAGCCACTGCTGCAGCCTTACCACTACCCGCACTAATAAGTCCTATATACGTAGATGGTGCTGTAGCTAATCCTTCAGCGTAATCCAGTAGCATACGCCCTGTATCACTGTCATCGACTTTATCGTAGGCATCAATAAGACGAGCAAATCCAGCCTTACCATCTGCGTCTGTATTTTGTGCATACTCAAGATCACGTAAGGTAGTGATTTCATTAACATCGTGGAAACGCATATGTTCCATAAAATTTTCATACACATCTTGGCGGCTCATTTCACCGCTTAGACCGCCACGTTTCTCTAAAAAAGTAACGGCATCTGCGATAAAATCATCATCAGATGCCAGTGTTTCTTTGTCGAGGTCTTCGATTTCATTATACGCTTTGAACATTATGTCCTCATTTAATTTGTTACTGTTATACCATTACCAGAAGAAGATGCTCCATAACCACGGCTACTCAAAATTCTTTGTATAGTAGTATCTATACTTTCAGTTGTTAATTTAGAACCTGTTCTTTTTGCTTCTGCAATCATCGCTTCTCGTATCTGTTCTGCAATAGCTTTAGCCATAGCCTCATCTACAGGTCTTCCGTTTTGTGGCTGCAGTTCATCTCGTAACAAAGCTTCTAATTGTCCAATAGTTAAACCAGACACATCAAGAGGACCATCTGAAGAAACAGCACTACCATCTTTTGCTTTTGGATTAAGAGCAATTGCCCTACCGTCAGGTGTCGTAGCAGTAGAAACCCATTGATCTAATGAATTTTCCATCTCTGCCATATCTTTAGAGGTAATAGGACCATAGTCTCCCTTTTCTTGTTTTTCGATCCTCTTAGCGTTTTCTATCTCTCTTATTTTTTCTCGCATCATTGATGAAATAGTTTTGTCAGTAAATCCGTATACTGGTCCCTGCGCATCGCTACCAGCAATTTCACTAGACACTACTTTATCTGACGCATAACCAGTTAAGCCCCTTGATACTTGGCTTGAAGTGTACGTATCTTTTGCTGCAGTAGCGGCTGCAGCAGAATCAAACAACCTAGTCTTACCTTTTACCTTGATATCGTCATATATAATACTGTCAGACGCATAGGCAGCTAGTTCACTCATACTAACGCCAGTAGCATTAGCAATAGATTCCATTCTTTTTGTTCTGACGTTATCTAAATTTCCACCAAGAAGACCTGTTAAACCACCTGATCGTTTTTTACCAGACAGTTCATCTACTGCTTCTAGGGTAGGGGTTCCCGTATCTAGCTTACCCATCACTAGGTCTAGTACTTGATCTTTAGTGTACCCATGTGCTTCGTATCCAGCATCCATACGCACAATCTCAGAAGGGCGAACCTTATAATTATCATACTTTAGTTCGTTTTTCTTTATGTGATCTAATACAGCTTGACCTGTACCTTCATTCATAATTACTGCGATTTGATCGCCATCAAAACCTTGAGTTTTAAGACCTTCAAACATCTTTTCTCGTTCTTTTCTTTTAGACCTACGTCCCATAGCTTTAGGTAAACCTAGCTGTGTCAGTATTTTAATTTGATCTTCTGTGTTTGAAATAGCCTCTTGGCGTTCTTCTGATAATATCTCAGAACCGCGTTTAGCCATACCTCCAAAAAATGCACTAGTACTAAACGCCATACTATGTTCTCCTCGCCATTAAGCCTGTAGGAATTTCTTGTTCTTCTACCGCAGGTTCTTTTAAAGATTTTTCCACATCATCTAGTATAGAAACAGAAGAACTTTCTTTGTCCTCTAATTTTTTTAATTGCAGGGCAATTTCCGTATCACTAGCTTTTTTAGGATCATCTTCTTCTTTAGGCATTACAGGTTCTAAACCTGCTTTTAATCCTATTTGATTAATCGTTTCCATTAAAGCGGGTGCTATTAATATGCCAGTATCCACACTATGTAGACCTTCCATAACTCCACCCAACTGTAAAGAATCTACCAAAGTGTCAACTGGAACACCTAACTCTATTAGGTCTAATAACTTGTCTACTTCCTTATCCCCTGATATACGATTTACATAAAAAGACAATGCTTTCTCCGGGGTATTAAATCTAGGGGGTTGTTGCCACGGTCTCCCACCTAAAGGCGCAGTCATTCCCTGACCCGGAATAGGTGCATCTAATACAGGAGATGGTTTATTGTTAAGCATTATTAAATCCTTTTAACACTCTTTCTAAAAGAAAGACTGCCGCGTCATCATCTTCATATCCATTTATTTTACCAGAATCCGGTTTAGACAGCAAGCTATTTTTTACATTTTTAGAAGGTTCTTGTTTTAATTTATTTTTAGCGGATAATTTTTTATGTGTATTTACATAAGAAAGTCTTGCAATACTTGTATTCATCTTTTATCTCCTTTAACTACTTTGGCTTAGAACCCACCAAGAATAACACCTTTAACAATGTCCATTGCAAATCCTCCCATAGCTGAACTAGAGTTGTAATCCCCTCTAAGCCTTTCAGCTTCAGCAGATTTTTCTGCATTTATAGTGGCAACTGTTATATCTTTTTGTCGTCCCGCTTCATTTTCTGCGCTATTCCAAGCCCACTCCATAGTATCAGAATAGTAACTCCATAGATTATCGTAAGCAGTTTTACTTATATCTAAGATAGCGTTAGCATTAAGTTCGTTAGCGCGATTAACTGCTGCAGTATCTGCTGTAGCAATCTGCCTACGCCACTGTGCATTAGCCTGTGCAATTACCATCTGGTTCTGTGCATTATACTGGTCACGCTGGTTATTCAGTTCAGCATTAAAACGATTGACTGTGTTAGTCTGACCTGCATTATACTGTGCTTGTGCATTAGCTTGTGTTGCATTGAACTGGGACACTTGCGATCCAAGTTGCTGAAAAAACTGATCTGTCTGGTTCTGGCTAGTAGAATTAAACTGTGCAGCAGCATTGGTAGCAGCTTGGTCTGTAAACATAGACTGCACACGCTGTTGTGCCTTAAACAACTCTGTCTGTTGCTGATTAGATAGGTTAGCCATGTCTGTCTGCAGGAATGACTGAGCATTCTGTACTGCTGTCTGCTGCCTGTTGTTCAAGTTTTGTGTATCTAACTGTGCCAATGCAGACGCTTCAGCCATGACCATTGCCTGTGAGTTAGACAGGTTGTTTAGGTTCATGGTGTTAGTAGCACGAGAGTTCTCTAGCTGTACCTGCTGTTCAGCAGTGAAATTCATGTTAGCTATATCGCCAATACGCGCAGAGTTCTGTACTCGTGTTTGAAACTCTTGGTCAAACTCCTGACCCATAAACTTAGCACGTTGCTGTGCTGCAAGCATAGCTATCTGTTGCCTATTAGATAGGTTCTGTCCTTCAAACTGTGCCTGTATCTGTGCATCAGCCTGTGCAATAGGTAACGCTGATTCCATTGCAGCTTGTACAATAGCCTGACCCGCAAGAGATGATGCACCTAAACCACGTGCAGCCATTGCAGCATTAGCGTTACGAATAGCACCTGCTGCCCATGCTGGTGTGTTACCACCAACAAACTGTTGCATCAATCCATCTAGTTGTCCCTGCACCATAGCTGCTTGTGTAGGTGTAGTCTGTGCAGCCTGTATCTGTTCAGTAAAGTTAGCCGCTACAGCAGCATCTGCAGCACCAGTGATTAACTCACCCTGCTGTATTTGTCGTTGTACTGGATTGTTTATAAGAGAAGCATTACCCTGCGCTGCCTGTAGATTACCTACTGATGAGGCAGTCTGCTGTGCCGCAGTTACCTGCGCACGAGGGTCTTGAGGATTAGCTTGTGCAGCCTGTGTAGCTTGCATAGCTGCATCCACTGCAGGAGCCGCCTGTGCGGCTTGCATTGTGTTTGCCTGTGATGGGGTAATCTGCTGTGCTGATGAGGCTGCAGCAGTGGCTGTAGGAACAGCAACGCTACCTGTAAGAGTACCAGTTCCAGTAGCAATGTCTTGGCTAGGGTCTGTCTTTGTTTCTGCAGCAATAGTTGTACCACCAATAGGAACACCCGGCTGATACATTTGCTCTACAGAAAACTGACCAATCTCAGGCTGTCCTGCTGGAACATTGGTTGTAGGTACAGCAACAGGAGTACCTGCTTGTGTACCTTGTGGGTTAGTTACCTGACCACCTGAAGCAAAGTTTTGTACAGCTTGTTGTCCTTGTGGTACATATTGTGTATTAGCTAATTGATTCTGATAGGCTTGAGCCGCTGCAGCATAGCCTTGATTAAGAGGTACGTATTGTGTATTAGTTAAGTCTGGTGGCGCACCCGGTGTACCCGGATTAGGTTGCAGTTGTGCGTTAGTAAAAAACGCATTAGTAGGATTAGATGAAGGTTCAGCTTGTTGAGCAGCAGCAGCGGCAGCAGCAGCGTCAGCCTCTGCCTGTGCAGCAGCCTGTCGTGCAGCAAGAGCCTCTTGTGCAGCAGCAAAGTTTGGATTAGCTGCAGCAGCTACTTCGGGAGAAACATCTCTAGCCATTGGTATGGGCCTACCATCCTGCGTAGCCGAAGCAAGACTACTAGAACCTGCCTGTCTATTTGCTGTAGTATCTTGACTAGAACCTATATATATTCTTCTATACTCTTGGTCAACCCCACCTCGTCCAACAGGCACAGTGTAAAAACTTGACCCCTCACCCATCGCTTCATTCTCAAAAGATGGAATGCCCATTGGACCCGGCCTACCTGAACCACCATGCGCCTTTAACAACTCACCCTCTTGTGGTGTGATGTAGGCAAGCATATGGTCTTGGCCTTTGATTTCAGTACGGCGTGGTGGTACTGCACCGCCCTGTGCCATCTTTACTGCAGCATCATTATACATACTCATCTGCTGCTGTCGTGCAGGGTCTTGTTCAATGTACTGTTGGAACTGACCCATGTCACCCTGATAGCCCATAGCTTTAGCAATCTTGTTCATGGCTTGTGGTTTAAACGCTTTAAACTGCATCATTTATTTAATGCCCTATCTAACTTGTCTTCTACACGATGTAATGCTTCCATAACACGGCTCATGTCCTCACGTACT
>Ga0181418_1000777_pt1 | contig 10596 bp, 9 predicted proteins | sample 41SPOviralmetaG_FD_130143 | JGI IMG/M metagenome (GOLD analysis project Ga0181418, IMG submission 130143) | Marine viral communities from the oligotrophic San Pedro Time Series (SPOT) site, San Pedro Channel, CA, USA - 41 SPOT_SRF_2013-03-13 | ecosystem: Environmental > Aquatic > Marine > Strait...
ATGTATTCTGTTCCATTACTATCAAGAGTTCCATCCGTAGCCGCTGGTCTAAATGTTATATGACCATATTCTGAAACCAATCTAAGTTCATTTCCTGTTCCTGCATTTAATGCATTTATTGACCCTCGGCAGACATATCTTACATTTAAAGTTCGTGTTGATGATGCGCCAGCAGTTGTTACATTTAGTAAAAAGTGCGGTATTCATAGCCTTATAAACCAGATTCGTATATACGACATGAATAGCAATTTGCAATTAGAAACTATTCAGAATTATGCCGAGTTGGCAGAGAAACTTCATTATTATTCAGAAAACCGTACTGTTAGAAATAAACGAGGTCTTACTGAACTTTTAGAACCTTCCAGTCGTGATTTTGATGGTACTCTTTATGATGATTTTCCTTCACGAAATGGTGATAAATCTATGTTGTTTAACAGTTACACTACTGGAAGACAAGCAACTTATGATTATTCAGTAGTTACTACTGGTGCTCCTAATACATGTGAGGTTGCAGTTCAGTTGTACTCTGGTGTATTGGGTGCTCTTTCACAGAAGATGATGCCTGCAGGGTTACTAACAAAAGGCCTTCGTGTTGAGATAGACCTTAACTCGGCAAAGAAATCATTAGAACTATGGAGTGGTGCAGGTATATGTAACAACGATGGTTCTCTTTCAAGTGATATTATTGAATCTCATAGATTTGGTATTCAGTCGGCCGCTGGTGGTGCAGGGGCAGTAACATCTGTTGATTTATATACTGAAAAGAATGCAGGTTTTAATCAGATTATTGGGGCCGCTGCAGGTGCAGGGCAAGTACCTACACAAGCCGCAATTGATGCAGGTTGTCTTCCAGTTCGTAATCAGTGCTGTGGTGCTCTTAATCTTTTAGTAGGTAAAGTACTTCGTGGTTTTGATAATGCTAATCCACCAGTATTGAAAGATATTGGTACTATTACTGCAGTTAAATGTAATGCAGGTGAGAATGGTGGTGGTGTTGTTAGAGTTAGAGTTGAAGTAACGGCCGCTGCAGGTGCAATCGGTAATGATTTTATTGGAGGTGCAGGAAGAGATAATGCAGGGGCCGCTGGTGTAGCAGATAATAACACTTGCTTTATTAGTAAAGATACTATGTTTTTATCCACGCCACGAGTAGTACTTACTGATGTTAAGTTTGTACTTAAAACGGCACAACCTCCTGCAGGATATGTAGAACAACTTGCTAAATCTACCATGACGGAAGAAGGAGCAGTACATGATTATCTTACCTACTCTTGCTATCGTAACAATACAACTGCTAGTGAGCAAACAATCCAGTTGAATATGCCAGTTGTTAATCAGATGGCAACTTCTGTTCTCACATTATGTACGGAGAACGGTTTAGGAGACGAGGTTTATAATGATAATTTAGGAACTATTGTGGATAATGTTGATAATTATAATTATTTAGTAAATAATAAATTGCAACCCACTCGCAAAGTAGAATTAGGACAACTTTCTGCAACAGTACCAAAAACAGAACAAGTGGCACTTTGGGAAACAGAAAAGGCATTAGGAAGTGCCAGATGTATGGTTAGAAATCTGGAAGGACAAGAAGGTAATCTTCTTATTGGTCGCGCCCTTGCCAAATATGGTGGTGTTTATAATTTACAAGCAGATGGTAATTTAGGATTAAGAGTGGAATATAGTACAAGTAACCCTCCACAGAAAAATAAACTATGGATTAATCAGATTGCATCAATTCGCCGTTTGGTTGTTAATCGTGATGGTGCTTCTATCATATTTTAAGTAGATTATAATAATATTTATTTTTAAAAAAAATATAACTATTATTTATAAATGATGAATACACGCAGACAAGTAGTACAAGTAAATCCAACGAATACAAGTTCTTCTGGTTTATTCGGTGATAGGACTGGACTTACACAGATTGTTTTTGAAGTGCCAAGTGACCCAAAAATCATGAACGGTAAAAGTTTAAGAGTTTCTGGAAAGTTTTCTGTTTTTAATGGAGATGGTACTGTTCCTTCTAATGCAACTAATTGGTGTGGTAATTCTGCCAATCCTGCTCTTGCCCCAGTAGGTGATATTTATATTGATGGACGAACTGGTGTTAGTAGTGCCTTTGAAACTATTTCTATTCAGTCGCTAGGAACTGGTGGCACATATAGTACCATTAAAAGTTATAATCGTCTATGTGCTTCTCTTATGCCACTTAATGAATCTATTAATAGTTATTTGAATGGTGGTGTAGATAGTATATATGGTGCTCTTTCAAAAGATGTTTCACAAGCCAAAAAATGTGATAAACCATTTGAGTTTGCTGTTCCTATTTTAGACGGACTTATTCAAGGAGTACCTATTGATTTAAGTTTAGTGCAAGGTCTTCGCATAGTTATTACACTTGCTCCTTCCAATTATGTAATTCATAACAATACATTTAGAAATATTGGGCCTGCTTCTACTGCAGGTACTACACAAGGTGGAGCATATTATGAAATGTCGGATTTAACTCTTTCATTTGAATGTGAAACTGGTGACGAACAATTTCAACAGTCACTTATGGCCAATAAAAATGGTGTTCTCACTTATAATACATTTACTTCATTCTATAATGTTATTAACGGAACAGACCATAATCTCTCACTTAACATTAATACTGGACGGACACTTGCGGTTATATCTAATCTCATTCCATCTTCTTTTGTTAATAGTTACAGTTATGATTCACAGAGGACATTCCAACCTCTTCAAGATAAGGGAGGTCAGTTACAGAGAAATATTCAAGTAGAAGACATGGTATTTACGAAGGGTGGCCTCCGTATTCCATTAGATTTTGAAGTACAATCAGAAGATAGTCAAGCAGAAGGAACTGCAGATAGTTTGAAAAATAAGATAGAACTTAATGCAATTAGACGAGAATGGAGATTGGCCAATGCAGTAAAATCTCTCAAAACCGAACTTTCTAATGATGTTGGTGCAGGTAATACAACTGTTGGTGGAACTGGGCAGGCAAGATATTCCAGAGTCCGTTACTCTATTAATGAAGAAGACCAGATACAACAGTACAATATTGGAGTTAATTTAGACCATATTAGTGAGAATGGTCTTAACTTTAAAGGTACTCCTTTTGGAATGAGAGTTAGATTGGCCGCCCCAGATGGTGCAAATGTGCAACCACATTCACTTTATCTTTTCATTAAACATAAAAACTCTATCATGATACAGAATGGTGCGATTAGTGTAATGAATTAATTTAGGAAATGTTACTTGCTGGATCCGCAGACATATTATTTTTGTTAATACTTTTCAAAAGTATAATATTAAAAAAAATTATCAATTAAAATATTTTAATATTATATATTATAAAATGAGTAAAGGACAGCCACTACCCCCAGTTTTGAGAGCCACTACTATGGAACGACCAGTTAATCAAGATGTTAATACTGATTTACTTTTTCCAGTTAATTTTTCACAGTCATCATGTAAGTTCGTATTTGATAAGAAAGGCGTGTTGGATAGTAACAGTCAGTTAAATCTTGCACAGATTGTTGTTAATAGTGCTTCACCTGCAGTTGATACTAATTCAGTTCTACCTACATCTACTGGTGCTCTTGCTATGGTACGAAGAGCATATTTAGAAATCGGTGGTCGTAGAGTTAGTGATTTAACACAAGTAGGACATTACTCTACATGGAAACGACTTCATTTTAGTAATGAATATAAAAAAGGTATAGTTCAACCTAAACAAGGTGGTAATGATGTTTATGTTGGTTCTGCCGCGAGAGGTCTTCGTGCCACTAATGATACAACTACACAAGCATCAAGAGGATTTGATATGCCAGTCGGTACATTAGGTCGTGAGAGTTCAGAGTTTGCTATAAATGATTATTTGACTGCAGGTTTTGGAACACAAGATGTTACTAAATCTGATGAGGCAGATAAACCAAAACGACGACTTACTGCAAGTAACCGTACCACGCCCTCATTTGCAATCGGCCTTGGCCAACTTATTCCATTCCTTTCTGGTGGTATTCAACTTCCACTTTTTGCTATTCGTGAGGAAGTCAGTTTAGTTATTGAATGGGCGACTGATACTTTCGGTCATCGTTTTTATCCACCTTCGGTAGATAGTGCAGGTGCGGCCCTTACTGCTACTAATTGTACTTCTACAATTGTAGAAAACTCTGTATTCATGTGTGTTGATTATCTTTTTTATCCAGATTTGATGGCAGGACTTGCAGAGGAAATTATGCAAAGAGGAGGATATGATGTTCCTTATACTGAAATCCTTACACAAGAGAATATGTTGATTACTGGTGGTGCGGCCACATCTTTTAACAATAATTTCCAATTGGCATTAGGTGGTAAAAAGGTTAAAAATATTGTAGTTCAAAAAGAATTAGTTGATGGTGCTAATGAAAGTATTCTAAATATTGGTCGTTATAATTCACTTGCATTCCGTTTAGGAGAACAGATTCAGTTAAATATTGATAGTAACAATTGGTACTCTCAACCTATTTCTAATGGTTCATTACAGAAACATGAAGCAGATATGGTTGAGGCCTCTCCTCTTCAATTATGTGACTATCGTTACAGTTGGTTTAATCAAGTTGATAATACTGGTGCATTTGGTGCTACTGGGCAAGGTCTATCAGATAGACGACTTAATACTTATGCTAATAATGCAGAGTGTGGGTCACAGCATTGGATTGGTATTAAATTAGAGAACTCCTTCGGTCAAGGTCGTAGAATGAGTAATCTTCCAGTAATTTATACTACACAGAGTAAGAGTGGAGTTGGACTTTCGGCAGATGATGCAGGAACTCAACGACGACTTCGTTTCTTTACTGGAATACAGAAGGTACTTAATATTTCGCAAGGAATTGTTACACAGATAGAGTAACTTTTACAAAAGTTACGACAAAACTATATTAATTGAAATAATACTATTTAAATATTATATTTAGTATTATTATAAGGAAATGGTTAATTTTTAACTAATTTATTTTGTTGTTCTTTCTTTTTCAGATAATACAATCTTTTTTTCTCTAAAATCTTTTCTCTATTTGCATCATAATATTTTTTAGATGCTTTAATATATTTATCTCTACCAGATGTTGTTTGCTGATAATTTTTAATATAAACTTTCATTTTTTCTTTGCGCACTGTATCTTTTTCTTTTTGTTGATTTAGTATTTCTAAAAGTTCTTCTTTCGTCATGTCTTCTATCTTACTCATTATTATATATATAAGGAATATTTTATTTAAATCATTTTGAACTAATGTATTATTTCTTACCTTTTTTAGGCTTATAAAACATTTCTTCATTTTTAGGCATTCTCTTTTTTGGTTTTTTCTTCGTTGCTATTACTGCATAGTACTGATTATCATTTGGGTCTTCTATTTTTCCATTAATAGAGTTAATAGATGGATTGTCTAATCTTTTTGCAGGATTTTTAAAAGTTTTTATTTTTTTATCTTGCTTCATCTTTTTAAACATTTTATAATATATGTAAATATTATAATGTCGTTAGTGTTTTTGAAAAGTAGAAATAACGAGAGTACTGCAACTACTAATCCTCATAAACCCAGTAGGTTTAGTAATTATTTTACTCAACCATTACATTTAGAACCTAATTCACAAGTTGCTATGGTGAATACAAAGTTTAATTTAGTTGGTGGTAGTCAATTAAGTCAAAGTGGATTATTGGAGATAAGATTTGGTAATGAAACTCTAAATCAACCAATACAGATTCCACTAAAAGACCCCTATGTTGTGGATTGGGAAGTAGAAACGAATACTATTGCCAGAGCGTGTAACATGTTAGGATTAGATGATAATTTTAATCACGCATATGTTGATTCTAATGTTGTTCCTACTATCGGTACTGTTAATCCTGCAGATATAGAACCACAAGATGAATATAATGCAGGTACTAATTTTTTCTATGTAGAGGGAGAAAGGAAATGTTACGGTAGAGGAGTTCAAAGACAGATTAATCCTATTTTTATGCAGGGATTTAATTGTCTAAATACGAATCCATTTGCTACATGGGGTGGAGGAATAGGTGCAGGAGGATATGGTGCATTAACTAATGGTATTAATTTAGGAAGTGGAGATAATAGGATTGACTTTAATGATAATACTAAATATGATACAACTAATGTTGGTTCTTTTCCTTCAATACCTACTGCTTTTGGTGCAGATGCAGTAATGAGACAACCACGATTAGGTGGGCCTGCAGGAGTAAGTACTGCTTTTCGTAGTTTTTATAATACTAATTATGCTTCTACACTATTAGATAAAAGTGCAATTGAAATATCATTATCTATTGATGACCCTCCTACTCCTTTTAATAAAGGTGGTGCAGATAATAGTGAAATTGCATTTAATAATTATGATTTGGCAGTGGCGGATCCAGCCATTCCTGCAAGTGACTACGAACAATATTGGGGTTACTCTTTTTCTTCTTCAAGAGTTGGAATTAAACAATATGTTGGAAGTGATGTACTAAATCCAGTTCCACTATTAAATGGAGGAGGTCACAATTTGCCATCGGCCGCAGATACTGGTGGTTACAATATTTATTGCCAAGACCAGATTGAGGTCGGTATAGCACAAGCAAATACACCTGCTCCTGCAGTTGGTGCTGCCTACGAAGGAAGAGTTGGTCTATCGGCTCATTGCTTTGGTCTTAATAGTTGTGAGTTCGTACATACTGCAGGAGGAAGAGTACCACAATCAGATAATAGTTCATTTGCAGGAAGACAACAGTTTATTCAGAATGTTGATTTAAATAGAAGTGATTCACCAACTGAACCAAGAGGTGCATTAGCAAGATATATTATTGGTGTTCGTTATAAATGGAAGGGGGCAATAGGTTCAAGACGATTAATTGCACAATGCGAAATATTAGACCCAGATGCATCTATGAGTGATAGTTTTTATAGAAATGTAGGGCCAGAATTAGATATACATGAATTATCACAAGGAATTAATACAGTACCAGTTGGGGCAGGATTTAATTTTGGAGGACAATATGATATTAATGTATTTGGTGGTGCTAATACAGAGGCTATGTTAATTTGGAGATTTAGATGGACTTCTCCGTACCAGATTGCAGTTGAGTTTATGTTGTCCGTTGATGGAGTTGCAGGTAGTTACAATTTAGAAGAAGATACACCTTATTTACCTTATTCTACAAGTGACCCTACTGCAGGTTGGTGCCCATTATATGATATGAATGTTAATGGTGATGGTGCAACTGGAATTAGTTATTATATTAATAACTTCCATAATGGTTTATGTTTTGTTGATTATCCATCTATGGGTAGAAATATTCAGTACAATATGACGAAAGGATTCTATGATACAAGATTAAGTAACCGTTTTAAACAATCTGGTGCATTATTGGGATTAGACGAAGTAATAGATACAGTAACATTACAAGGATATTATAATCAGAAGTATTGGACTGATAGTAACACAGATATTTGGGACGAAGGGGGTTCTATGGTAAGTTTTATAGATACACCTGCAGGTACAACACCACAGAGAATGTTGAATCTCACACCAGAAAAGTTCGTTGTTGGAAGTGGATTAGTATCTAAACAAAATAGTTGGTTAGTTAAACCCATGAGAGATTTGACTGATGTTAATGAATGGACTTCATGGTATAATGCAGATGACGACCAAGATGCATATGGAGTAGGATTTCCATCACCTAATACATTTGGTGTAGAGTTTGGCATAGTTACTAATACAAGTAATGCTGTATTTGAATGGCTTGATGATATAGCAGGAGTAGGTACTCCTTATGAAATATATGGATTTAATGGGGCCCACGCAATCCTGCCGGGGCTTGCTTCTTTATCTTTACATTATCAATTGACTAATTTACCAGTACTATCACAGAATGGTGTTAAGGCTACAACTAATAAAACTATTTATGTTGTAGATACATTATGTCTTCATGATAGTAACACAACTCCACAAGGTTGGTATTGCCACGAAGTACCAGAAAAATTATGGATTGATTTGAATAATATTGGGCCATTAGATTTGAATAGATTAGAAATGTTAATTACTGACGATGAAAATAAAGAAGTTACTTCTTTTGGTGCAGGATTGGCAACAAGTGTTGTATTATGTTTTAGACAGAAGCCTAACAATATTGGTGCAAAACAATTTCAAGGTGGTACATTAACGAATCAAGACCCATCACATACATTTTATACACAAACTAATCCTATGTAATAAACTTTTTGGAAAAGTATTAACAAAAATAATTCTATAAAAAAGTTCGTTCTATATATAATAATTTTTTCTTAACTATTATATATAAGGAGATGAAAAGTTTAGGCGATTATAATGGCTCAAGAATGGTAAATAGAAAATTACCAAAAACCTACCATACAGAGGTTGCAGGACATGATAGAAAATATGGTGATACATATGAAGTAAAGTTTAATAAAATAATAAATAATTGGTTTAATTGTACTTTTGAAAAGGAGAGAAGTGGTTGGGGTGCAATAGATTTTTTTAATAAAGAAAATAAAGTGGCAGTTGAAATAAAACGAAGAAGAATCAATAAAGGACAATTCTATGATATTATTATTGGTTACAATAAATACATCGCGGCAAGGAAACTTATGGCGAAAGGATATAAGGTATATTTTTTCTGGAAGTTTAAAGATAGATTATGTTTTTGGAATGTACCAATAAAATTACCAGATTATGTTAGAATAGAAAAAGGTGGAACATATAGAAGGGGAAGTAATGAAACATCTGATTGTTTATATATTCCTATGGATAAGTTACATGATTGGAGAGATTTTCCATCATATATAGATTATATGGAAACTAATGAAATAGTAAATGTTTAGAAAGATTAAAAAATATAAAAAATATTTTAATCTTTTTATAAATTATATGGACGATAATACTAAAAAGTTATTTCCAGAGGTGATTCCTAATATTAACGAAGTCATGGAAAGGGAGAAGGCTATTGATGGAGAAGATGTACTTATGACGGCGGATCCAGCAGAGGAGAAAACAGAACAGAAAGATATTTTTGTTACTAAAAATAAAATTGCAAAAAAGAATATTAAATTAAAAGTGGGAGAGAAAAAAGATAAATATGCACATTTGGCCGCGGCCAGACAGAAAGGTATTGAGACACGGCGACGCAAGGCCGCCGAGCGTAAAGCAATAAAAGAAGCAGAAAAATTAAAGAAACAAGAGGAAAGAGATGTACGAAGACAAGCAACTATGCAAAGAAATAGAGATAAAGCAAAAGAACGGTACTATAAACAAAAAGAAATAAAACAAAATATTCCAGAGAAAATATATAAGGAAACGAAACCAAAATCTAACTATGAAAATATGGCCAAACAAGCACAAAGTAATGGAATGGACTTTAACACATTTGCAAAGTACATGATGAAATATGAAAATATGAAAGAAGCATATAATAAAACAAAAAGTAAAAAGAAGGTAGAACCTAAAAAACAACAACCTATAAAAACTAAACCAGTACAACAGTTTAATTCAACTAATTATCCATTAGCACATTTGTATAATCCTAATATGAGAAATACGAATAATTATTTTTAATTTTATTTATTTATTATATATATAAATGAATAAAGGTTCTAATTTAGATGTATTACCAGTTCAACCAATAGAAGTTGAAAAGAGTAAAGATATTCACGAAGTATTACCACAGATTCATAGAAATAAAGGTTTTTTATTATTACTTTTAGGTTCTGTTAATTCTGGCAAGAGTACTATAATTGCTAATTTACTTTTAAATAAACATATGTATGGTGGAAAAGATAGTGCATTTGATGGTGGTTGTTTTGTATTTAGTCCATCTATTGAATTAGATGATACTATGCGATTTGTTAGAGAGCATTGTGAATGTTATAGTGAATATAAACCAGAATATTTGAAAATGATTAGAGAAAGACAGATGGAATATGAAAAGAAAAAGATGCCGAAAATATGTTTAGTTATGGACGATGCAGTTGGTTTCTTACCAAGAAGTTTCTTTTCATTCTGTACGAAATATCGTCATATTAATAGTAACCTAATGTTGTCGGTTCAGAACTTCCGTTCTTTATTGCCTTCGGCCAGAAGTAATGCCAATCATGTAATAATAATGAATGGAATGGTTAATGAAAAAGAATGGGAAAAGATATTGGAAGAGTACGATAGCATCTATCGCGGAACATTAACATATATGTATAAAAAGTTTGCGAAAGAACCATATAGTTTTTTATATTTAAAATTACGAAAAAATCCAGCAGAAATGTATAAAAACTTTTCAGAGAAATTAGAATGGAAGAAGTTTAAAAAGATAGCACAACAATATAAAAGTATAAAAGATTTAGAAAGTGATGATGAGAGAGATGAAGATTTTTAGATATTTAGATAAGATATATATTTACAGTTTTTTATAAATATATATTATATATAAATGAATACACAATTAATATATTGTAGTAAAGGAAAGGCAAGTGTATCTAATGATAGAGATGGTACTTTTTTTAATGAAATAGGAAATGGAATTGTTGTTAATGAAGGTTTCCTTC
>Ga0181418_1000780_pt1 | contig 10578 bp, 20 predicted proteins | sample 41SPOviralmetaG_FD_130143 | JGI IMG/M metagenome (GOLD analysis project Ga0181418, IMG submission 130143) | Marine viral communities from the oligotrophic San Pedro Time Series (SPOT) site, San Pedro Channel, CA, USA - 41 SPOT_SRF_2013-03-13 | ecosystem: Environmental > Aquatic > Marine > Strait...
AGTTTTGGAGTATGCTTTGGATTAAAAAAGGCCTCATAGAAAGCCTTATTGTAAATATAGCTTCGATTGTCGTTGTACATCGAGGTTCTTGCGTTTTCCATTATCCAAGGTATATGTTCTTTTTTTAATTTAAACTTAAAACCTGGTGTTTCCCATTTTAATCCTATATTATCCACAAGGTTGCCTTTAAGCTTATTTAGTGGTACTGGAAACGTACTTGTTTGTTCTGTCGGATTTATTCTCATATTTGATTTAAATAAATTTTTATATAATGTTCGGTCTTTCTTATAGCCATAAGACTGTTGAAGTTCTATCTCTTTGTTAGATATTAAATTAATATCATCACTTGTAAATAAAACTTCGTATTAGCCTGGCGCATAACCTTGTTGCTCCGTAACTCTCTTATTAAGATTACGTGTAACTCCGATTTTTTTACCAGGAATGTGATAAATGTTGTACATATTTTTATTTATTTACCAACACTTAGCTCCGCTTTTATAGCGGGTAAAGGATTGTATTTAATTAATTTAATCTTATCAGCTGTTGGTATATGAATTTTTTCAACTACAGTGTCAAACCATACTCCTTCTTTAAGGTCTAATTTTGGTAATATTCTTTTCGGTCTATCTAAATATACCTTAGCTTGTTCTAAATGATTATTATATAAATGACAATCACCAAGCTGGCCAATAAGTTTGCCAGGTTTTAAATTAGCACCTTTAGCTAGCATTTCTAAAAGCAAGCCGTACATTGTAATATCATAAGGCAACCCTAAAAACACGTCAGCTGATCTTTGTTGCCACATTAAATCCATAACACCGTTGTTAATATAAACTTGAAAAGCATAATGACAAGGTGGTAATACCATAAATGGCATTTGACCAGGATTCCAAGCGCTGACCATAAGGCGTCTAGAATTTGGATCAGTGCTTATGCTATACACAAGCTGTTTAAGCTGATCTGTGCCGTTAAAATTACGCCATTGGGCTCCATATACGGGGCCAAGGGTTTCATCTGTTCTGCCTGAGCGCTCATAATCTGGTCTCCAATACTTAACACCGTTATCTTCTAAATACTTAAGATCAGTTCTGCCTTGTAATATCCAAAGCAATTCCGTTCTTGCTGCGTTGAAGCTTATCTTTTTTGATGTAAGTATAGGGAACCCCAGTTGCATATCATGCTTAATCGTTCTTCCGAAGACAGACTTCGTCCCAGTCCCTGTTCTGTCCGCCTTATCCAATCCTCCGTGGAGAATTCCTGCCATAAGTCCTCTATATTCATTTTCTATATTTGTCATAATAATATTTACACATTTTGTAATACTCTACCCATATTGTTTTTCTACAATACTTACTAGGTGATAAGTTTGGTTTTTCCCACTTCTTATATGGGCCTAAGCTTATAGCTATATGCCAATGATCAGTATCATTTTGCACCCCGTAAGGTGATATTCTTATATTATTTCTAACACAATAATGATACCATTTTAACTCTTCTTCTTCCGGTAAATACTTAGGCATTGGCTTAGCCCGCTTGCCATATATACTAGGCATTTATTCCCAAGGCATTTTTTCGTTAGCTAACTCTAAATGTTCATGAGGTATAAAACAACCTGACTTAGGCTCCCATTTAAAATGTGCCTCAGCTCCGTTTTCGCCTAAATTTTGAAACTTAACTTTAAGGACCTTAGCTTTAACAGTTTTTTCCTCATAGTTTCTATGAACTAATATGCCGTGATAAGATGCATCATACCATTCACCACCACCTTTTATATTATACATTGTTGGTTCGTCAATTTGGCCATCATTACCTTTATACATTTTTGTTGGATGCGCTACAATAAAAACAAGCACATCATACTTTTTAGCGAACATTTCTATTTTAGTTAGATATTCCATTGTATAACGGTTAACGTCTTCAGTTTTAGCATCTACATCTCTTACTTTATTAAATGGATCAATAACTAAACATTTAATACCTTTACGTTTAACTAACTCTGCACCTTTCTTTAAAACAGATTCTAATGTATAGCGCTCCATATCAATAAAGAAAAAATTATTATTAACGTGATCTGCAACTTGATTCCATTTGTCTGTTTTAATATCAGCCGAGGTAGGCATGTCTTGCCATACTTTTCTCATTAATTTATGAGCATGTAAATACGTAGGCGCGTTTTCAGGTGATGCAAATGCTATTTTCCAACCATAATTTTGATTGTAACCTACACACATTTGATCAACAAAATCAGACTTACCGCTACTAGGTATGCCAGTAACAGTAATAAACTGTCCGGTATACGTACTAAAAATGCGGTCAAAGTTTGCCAAGCCAATTTGAAAACCGGGTTTAAAACCGTTTTTAACAAAGTCACTAACTTCGTCTTCAACATCTTTAAATGTTGTAACATTTTCAAGCGGTACTGGCTTCGCTCCTGAAATAACTTTTGATAACTCTTCTGGTCCATACTTTAATAAATATTCATTTGCATCTTTACAATCGTCAAACTTGGCTAGATAGCATACTTCAGATCCTAACCGTCTTATAAGCTCTGATTGTAATGCTTGACCCGCTTCGTCTGAATCTACAGCTAATATTATCTTATCTTTATCTTCAAAATAATCAATACAATTATCTAGATAATCTAAGTTATTAGTGTTTAGAGTAGCGCCATTTGGTACTGATATAGCGTTTGTTATACCCGCTTCATATAAAGCAAGCACATCCATTTCGCCTTCAACAATAATACAATATTCAAAACCTACAATGCTGTCTATATTATAAAACACTTTTTCAGCGCCCTTATATAATTTAAAGTTCTTTCTTCCATCGCGGTATTTAACATTAGTTAATTCACCACCCATAAAATAATTGAACTTTATTACATTCTCGGTTTTACCGGTTTGTGGCATATATTCAGGGCCCTCTTCAATTTTTAAATTAAAGAGAGTTTCCTGAGATATACCTCTTGTTTTAAACCATTCAATAACTTTATCGCTAACAAACTCAGGTTGATCTTCGTTTATTATTTGCTTAGGTTTTACATATACTTTATCGGCATTACCCTTTCTTTTATATGTATGTAATTGAAATGATGTATTACAGTTGTGACAAGTACCGAGACCCCGTTCCCAATCGTAAGAAGCGCATTTTGCTTTTTGGTTTTTGGGTTTTCTAGCGTGAGAACAAACAGGGCATATACCCTGCTTTTTGCCTTCTTCTAGTTTATGTTGATTGAATTCATCAATCAAAAATCCATTGATCTCTGCTGTTTGCATTAATTTAATTTAATTTAAAATGGTAAATCATCTGCTGGGGCTGCAGCCGGTTGTGGTGCAGCTGGTTGGTCTTGTCTTGGAGCAGCGGCAACGTTGTCACCGTTTGTCCATACTACTTGAACGTTTCCTAAATAAGTTTTAGCTTGTTTAGCTTCGCGTTCTTCTTTTGTTTGCGCAACAACTATCGGACCTTGATTACCAAATTGATCAACTTCATCGTTGATAGTAATTGTGACAGGTAAATACTTACCCTTTTTGCCAATGATTACTTTGTCTTTTGGTATTTCCGACAAGTTGATACTTGCTTTGATAATACTTGCCATAATTATGCGTATTGGTTAACTTGATTAAACATTCTTTGCAATTGTTCTTTTGTTGCTCCTGTTGTACGTCTGAAATTATCTACAGCTTTAACATGATTTTGGTTTTTATAGAAATTATTTTCATTAGTTTCTAATCCTGTTACGCTACATACTTTCATTATTGGTTTTCTGGTTCTTCCCATGATTATAAGGTTTTATTAATAAAATAATTGTTTGGATCGAAATCCGGGTTTTGGTAAAACAATTTATATTGTTCCGCCGCTTGTTGAACTTTGTCTGCACCGCGCTGATAAAATTCAGGTGAACAGTCAAATATTCCTATTTGATGTGTAGTTTTGTCTATAACTATAAACAACATTTCATAACCAAATAGTTTACTATAAATGTAAGCTTGAGAGTCATAGTTGTACCGCCATGCAGAGTTGCGAAATTTTGTTATATCTCCGGTTGTTTTCAAATCAATGATCAAACCTTCCTCGTGATTAACAATATCCGCTTTGCCTTTCCATTGCAATCCTTCTAACTCTGTAATCGCAGGCTGTTCGTAATCTACTTTAGCGCCTCTTATTAAACTTCTGCAAACATCGTTTTCTAACATCTTATCTGTCATTAGTTCAATTTGATCTACTTCTTTTTGTAGAAGACACAGCTCACCACCTGAGATCTCTTTATACGCTTTAGTATTCCGCGTTGAACTTTCTACTATCTTATACTTCTTAAGCTTTTCCGGCTCTAGTATTGCAGTGTGAAAGTAACCGCCAACTAAAAATGCAGCTGACGGCTTTAGTGGTGTACCAAGCGCTAAAGGATTTGTAAGCAAAGCTCCAATATCACTATTAGACAAGTATTGTTTGCCAAACTTGCCGTAGTAGTTTTTATCGTCTCTTAACTTTTCAATAGCTGCTTTGTTTTTCATTATAGTGTTGTTAGTGCTTTTTCAACTTCAGCACTTAGTTTATACTTCTTTTTAATTGCATCTAGCTTTCCGCCTTTTTGCACATAATCCTTTGCTTTAGCAAATGCCGGATCTTTTGTTGATGTCAATGTTGCGCTTGCCCCTTTGCCATGAGTATTTACAGCATCTGAGTCTTGCGTGTCGTCTATTAGGAATAAATTACCTAATGCATACTTCTTGCCGTAGCTCGAAGCAGACCCAAACTGTTGAGGAGTTTGCATGCCTTTTTGATTAATGTCAACACCAACTAAAGCTGTAGCGTGTATAGCATTTTCGCCGTCCGATACAGTCGCAGTTGTTTGCATTATAGGCATAACGTGGTTATCGATTAGTTCTTCATTAATCGTTACTGATACTCCTAACTCTAATAGAAAGGGTTTTGTTGCTTCGAGAATGTCTTCGGCTGATCTGAAGTAATATTTGCCGAATGAATTAAATCTTGATTTTTTAGATTTAAACTTTGTCTGGATTGTAGCCAGTTTTTCATTTATGGTCATATGGTTTATTCTTTTGGTATATTAATATAATTACGCATTTTTTGTTATAATTAATTGTGTAACTTAAAGATAATCAATCACTTGATTAGCGTCAGTGTTAGCGATAAGCGTATCAATAGCTTCCTTTTTTATTTGAGAAACTATTACTGTAGCTGTAGGTACCTTAAGGTTTATATAATCCGCTATTTCTTTAGCAGAGTGCTTATCACAATCGAGCCCATAAAACAATCTAATTACGTCATATTGTTTTTGGGTTAAATGCTCTTTCATTAAACCTAACAAATAAGCATTTAATAAATTTATATTATAAGGCTCAGAGTTGTCAGGTATTTGATATAAAGGATCATCTTCTTCGCTGCCAAAGTTTTCATCAATACTGGAAAATATAGAATTAAAAAATATAGAAACTATTTTTTCGTCTTTAGGGTTTTTGCGTATTTCAGTAAGCTTATGCTCTGGTATTTTTATATTACCACGGTTAATATCGATAGCCCTTCGTATTGATCCTTTTATTCTTTTGCTAAAAAAACTTTTTAATGTTTTTTCTATATCTTCAGAGTCTACTAATTTATCCCAGTCAAGCTTGTCTACGGCTAAAACTAAACCTTTATTACCTTCTTGTATAAGATCATTAATGCTTAATACGCCGGAAGCCTGTTGAGTAGTTGAAAATTTACGCGCAAGGTTTTCTACAAGTGGCATAAACTTTATAATCATTTCATCTCTGGTATAATAATCATAAAACTTTTCAGTAGGCATAGAAGCTTTGAGATCTTCTTTATACCTTATATAATTTTGTACATTGTACTTTTTCATAATTCTTTTTGCATTTTTATAAATCTAATTGTTTTGTCAATCAGTGAAGACACTATAGATAATCCAAGCCCTCCAATAAATAAGTTTAAATTTTCAGTGTAATGTTTTAAAGTTAATCCCCACGCAAGCAATACAATTGCGTCTATAAAAACCATAGCTCCAGCCATACCTAATATAGCATCAGGGTACTTTTTACAAATAGTTATTACTAATGTTGTAACCTGCATCTGTAATAATAAACAGGAAAATCCTAATAAAAAATCCATATTATAATTGTTGATTAAGTAATTCTTTTTCTTTTTTAAGTTCGTTACTCATATTTCTGTATATGGTTCTCGTAGAACACTTAAGGGCATCTGCAAGCCTTGCTACGGTAATTTTAATTTCACTGTCATTAATAAGTAGCATTGAGTCGTATATTTCGTTTTCAGATATTTTAGATCTACCTACAAGTTTACCTACAATAGAAAGCTTTTGTCGCATATCAAGACCTGTAAAGTCTTTAAATATCACTTTCCTAAGTTTATTTGGTGGAGGTGTATCTAATTCCATAATAGAAACATCATATACCATGCTTTGTAATAATTGTTCAGAAACCTTAAAAGTTACAAATCCCATGCGTTTGTTACATATATATTTAGCCATAGAATTAAAGCTTTCTTGATCCATTTGAGGATTAAGATACCATAATACATACAAATGCCATTTAAGACTTCTATAAGTCGTTATTTTAGCCCGTGAATTAAACAGTGTATAGCATTGGTGGGTGCCATTTTCATAGTACCATCCCCAGTCAAATGTTTCTGTTGGTTTATCGGACCAGGGGTTAGATCTGTATATGATACGGTGTTTATCTAGGTATTTGGTGTTTCGGTCGTATAGTGACATTAGCTTCTTACTATTTATTATTAACATGCTGTTGTCACATTAGTACAACAACAACTGTAATCTCCTATTATATTTCTTTAAAAGCTTTGCTTTATTATAATTTACTTTTTTATAAATTGCATCATTAACTATTTCATTATGTAACAGAGTTATTCTGTTTTCTAGAAACTTTATGTGATTTATTTTTCTTTCTCTCTTTCTGTATTTTTGTATTAATATCCGCATAATTCGTTGATGTTAGATGGACGTATAATTTTCTTCTCATTTTTATTTCTTACTTTATGTTTATCTTGTTCGTAATAATTCCAGTAAGCTATTAAGCTACTTGGATCTTTGTATTCGTCAGGCATACACTGCGGTGGTTCTTTGAACCCTTTATCAGGCATACCAAGTGGTGGATAAAATAAAGCATCCCGACATTTAGCAATACTAAGATGGTGTTTATTGTATCTAGCCGTATACTCTTTTCCCAACGCTATCATGTGATCATATAACCACCAATAGTGATGTACGCTTTCACGCACCCATATAGTGCTTGGATGGTTAAGGTGGGCTTTTTTGTATGGAACGCTATCGCCGTTATTATAAACGTGATGTGCAGTACATAACATTTGAGCTGACTCTAATATCATTTTAACCTTATGTTTTTCGTAAAAATAACTTGCAGCCTTTTCCGGATCTGGGTGTAAATAAAATATGTTCATACTATCTGCATCTAGTGTATCTTTGTTTCTTTGCGTTCCAGCATTTTTTAGCATACATAGATTTTTTGTATTTTTTAGTCTTGCATGATCTTCTTGACCCACAAGAATCAAGCAAAGGCATTGCTAAAAACATAGCAACTATAAGGTATATTGTTTTCTTTTTCATTTAAAAATCTTTTAATCTGTTTTCTAAAACTTTTATTTTGTTATGAATTATTGCCGCTTTTTCGTACTCTTGTTTTTCTTCGTACTGTGACAATAGCGTCATAAGTCTAGCTATTTCTGCAAGTAAAAGTTCTTCTTCGCCTACTAATTTAGCATTGCCAAACTCGTCTTGCATTATTTGTCCTACGTCAGCCGTAAATTGCTGATCCCATTCTTTTTGTTTTTCTATTAAACCCACTAAAACAAGATCTGCAATCTTTATTGCTAACTTTTCTATTTGATTGTCAGTCATTAACTAAGTTTTTCAAATGAAAACTTTTTTACTATAAATTTATTTATAAATTTACCTTTAGATGAAGCATCAAATAACCCACGCCAATAAAATAATGGCACTTCGTGGTATTTGTATATACTTTCATTATTAAAATACAACAACATAGTGTTGTCGACGCTGTTGTACTCCGCGCTATATATAGAGCTAGATTCAACCATTACTGATTCAAGAGTGTTTGTCATGTTATTATTGTTTATTATATTATCTGTTATTGTTCGTATTTGGTTTGTAAATTAATGAAATACTAATCCTACTTTGTTTGTTTTGTTAAACCACTTCGTAGCCATTAGATCCACAGATGAAGCATCAGTATACCCAGCAGATACAAGATCGCTATGAGTAGAAAATATTTTGGTGTGTCTATGTTTTCTTTCATTTATCATATGTTTTTGTTTACCTGAATCGCTAAATATAATGTCGTAATTGCTTGGTAATGAAGCCTTTAACAACATATCTACCATATTGGTGTAACTGTAAAACCGCACGTTCGGATTGTGTATAGCAATCTCAATCCACTTGTTTAGATATGCGCGTGAGTAGTAGTCGCCGCTATCATGGACTCTGACGTAATCAGCTTTCTTCTTACGTATTTCAGCGTTCATGGCATCAACAAAATCGTCTGTCTTGCTTAGCTCATAACGCTTTTCAAACGCGGGTTTTACGTTAGACCAGATGTAGGCTCCTTTCTTAGCATAACAGAATTTAACACATTCTAACGCCATAGGGCATGTTAACTTACCACTTGCAGATTTATATGCAGGTATACCGAAGTTAAACACACGGAGCCCGAGTTCTTTACTTGTCTTTTTTAATTTACTATTTTGTGTCAGAAGATTCATATCTCTCTATTATTAAGTCAATATCAATATCAAGGCGATTAATTTCATCACCCATTCGTTTAAATTGTCTAAGTGCGTTAACTTCGTAACTACTTAGTGAATCGCACTCGCCATCTTCAATAGCATTGATGCAATCTCTCATATCTCTGACGGTATTTTCAAACCGACAATAACTCATGTTTGCCATAATTTTAGTCTAGTAATACCATATAAGCGTCAGAGTTGTTTGATCTAAACCAACTAAGTGCTTTATGGAAGTTATTAATTTGTTGTTGTGTTACAGTTTTTGGCGCAACCTCCATTACATATTGCGATCCCATTATAAAATCGTATATAGATAATTCTGCACCGTTAAGTTCGTATGATTCGCCGCTAAACGGGTTTGTAACCGTATCGCCTTTCTCATATATAATACCTTTAAACCACTTGGGTATTTTTTGTTCTTTATTCTTCTTCGTCTTTTGCATAGTCATATCCTTTTTCAATTAATGTATTTTCAATATCTTCTTTAATGTCGCTAATAAATGAATCGTACACGCTGTCAATAGCATCTTCAACAAAGTGCGCGCCCATGTCGTCAACGTATATATCCCCATATGAATCGTACATTGCATCTTCTAAACGCTCTGAAAGATCATTATCATAATAGTATACGTCTTCACCAATATGAGGGTTGTTGCGATTATCGTTTGTAGCAACAAATACTTCATAGCCGTCGGCTGTGGTTTCCGCATATATATAAAACTGTGCGTGATCGCACCAATCGTCTACTAGTTCAAAGTCGTAGTGCTTTTGGATTTGTTTGATCGCTTTGTCGTAATCTTCACTGGCAACTTCCATTATTCCGCGTTCTTCTAGCTTTTCTTCTATCAATTCGTCTGTTATTACTTTATTCATAGTCTTTAGATATTAAAATGTTATCACCGTATTTAAAATCCCACGCTGAAACTTTAATAAGCTCAAGGTTGGAAAATGTGTATAGCGAGCTAACGTCGCTAATCTTTAGATCACTATAAAATGTAGTGTTTGAAAGCGCCTCGACTATATGGTCAATAGAAGCTTTGTATTTGTCGTTTTCAGAGGAATGTAATGCCTCTTTAATTTCAGGCTTTAGCCTGTCGTAAATAGTTAATCTACCCATATTTATTTGTTTTTATTTATTATATTATCTTTAATTAATCGTGTTTAATCTGCACATTCTTTTATCGTCATGCTATTTACTTTATCTAGCAAGTCTTTACCTACCATTTCAAAATAACCTGAAGCAAATATTAATCTTCTACCGTTTTGCTCGGCTTTTATTGTTTCATTCTCGGCAAGTCTTACCCATTCGGTTACCGCTTCATCAATAACCCATTTTTCAAATCCGTTAAATTTATTTCTACTCATTATTCTATATTTAAAATTAGTAATATTTTAACAGTAGGCATTGCGACTCGGTAACGCTGCACCCTTCTTGTCCAGGCTTGGTACCTACTGTTAATTAGTGGAGGCGGACAGAATCGAACTGTCTTCCGTAGTAATTCCTTTGCAGGCTTTTTACTACGTCAAAACCATATCACCCCCATAAGTACAGTTATCTATGCAAATTCTTTTTGAGTATTTTTAGTACGTGTGACTCATCAAAGCCTGTACTTGCATTATTACTCATCACATTCACAGTCGGACTTCCACCGTGCATGCAGTTAATTACTCTGCAATCCGTGATACTGTACCCGCTTCACAACCGTGCACTACTATTTCAAGCTGTGGTTGTTCTTCACGTATTTGTAACTAGTGAGG
>Ga0181418_1000789_pt1 | contig 10509 bp, 17 predicted proteins | sample 41SPOviralmetaG_FD_130143 | JGI IMG/M metagenome (GOLD analysis project Ga0181418, IMG submission 130143) | Marine viral communities from the oligotrophic San Pedro Time Series (SPOT) site, San Pedro Channel, CA, USA - 41 SPOT_SRF_2013-03-13 | ecosystem: Environmental > Aquatic > Marine > Strait...
ACAATACTTCTAGTCCATATTATGACTCAGGTAACGCAAGAACAAAGATACAACCACTTAAAAGAGTGCGTATGTCTGCTACTTATGATTCATCAACCTATGTTATTTATGAAGGTTTCTTACAATCTATTCCTGTAAAGTTTATCTCAGAAGGTGCTGACTCTATTGTTACCTTTACTTGTGCTGACGCATTCAAGATATTTCAGTCTGCACAGTTGGACGGTATTGGTTGGCGTTTAGGTCAAGCAGGTTTCTCAGAGTTAGGAAGCTCTACAAGATTAAGTTATGATGACACGCAGGAATTATCTTCTGCAAGAGTTACAAGAATCTTAGACTCTATTGGTTTTCCAAGTAACAGACGAGATGTTCTTACTGGTACAAAACAAGTAATAGTACAACCTCTAACAACAAATGTTCTTACAGGTCTAAGAGAATGTGAGACTGCTGAGAATGGACAATTCTTTATTTCTAAAGAAGGAAAAGCAACGTTTAGAAATAGAGATTACAAACTCTCTAATACAAAAGCAGTTAATGTTCAAGGTATATTCAGTAATGACGGTAGTAATTTACCATACACAAATGTCTCTACTTCCTTTGATGACAACGAGATTATCAATGTTTATGAGTGGCAGAGAAGTGGTGGTACTACACAATACAAAGCTGACGCTGATTCTGTACTGAGATACAGACCTAAAGAGAGTACAAAGACAACAATTAACATTAATGATTCTGATGTTTTATCAATTATTGAGCAGAAGATTGCCGAAACTTCCTTACCAATTTTAAGAATAGATACTTTATCTGTTAACCCTAGAGACAATACTTCTCTTTGGGAACAAGTTTTAGGACGAGAGTTTGGAGATAGAATATCTGTTAAGATAGTTAATGTTGACGGTAGTAGCTTTACTGATGAACTTTGGATAGAATCAATAACGCATACTGTAAACGCTAGTAATCAAAGTTGGGATTGGACTGCGACATTGAGTCCTGCAGGTAGCTCGGCTTGGATATTAGGACAAGCGAAACTTGGAGAAGGAACAAGGTTAGTTTATGCTTAGTAAAAAGGAGAATTTATAAATGGCAGGCTTTAAAGTTTGGACAACAGGAGACTTAGTAAACGCTTCTGATTTTAACTCATACCTACAAGAACAGGTCATAATGCGTTTTGCTAATGCAACTGCAAGAGATTCAGCAGTTAGTTCAGCAGAAGAAGGTATGTTTTGTTTCTTACAAGACTCAAATACATTACAGTTTTATGACGGAAGTTCTTGGACATCATTCATTGGAGAAGGAGATATAACTTCTATTGTTACTGCTTCTACATCAGGTTTATCAGGTGGTACTACAAGTGGTGTAGCCACATTATCAATCACACCTGCACAAGCTACATCAGGAACAGTAGCTTCAACAGACATAATATTATTTGGAGACGCAGACGATAGTAATAACCTTAAAAAAACAACAGTTGCAGATATTAATAACTTAGTATCAGCAGGTGTATCATTAGGTTTAGTATTGGCTTTGAGTTAAGAGAGGATAAAAAATGGCAGATACATTACATTCAGTACAAGGTGTATTAGGAACATCAGCAGGAGATATTGTTGACGCAGTTCCTTCATCTACAACTGAAACAGTCATAGGTATTTTAGTATCTAATGTAAATTCAAGTAGTGCTGATGTAACAATAGATTTAAGTGTTACAAAATCAGGTGGAACATTAAGACACATCTTAAACAATGTGAGCTTACCATTCGGTACAACTATTGAGATTACAACAAAGATAACATTAGAGACTGGCGATAAGCTACAAGGTTTATGTTCAAGTGCTTCTAGTGGAGAATACAACGTATCATTTCTTAGACAAACCTAAAGGATTAATATGTCCTATTTAGGTACACAACCAAATGATGTAAAAAAGAATACAGGTTTATATACACCTAGTGAAATACTTCAATTAACTAAAGACGGTAGTTGGGGTGGCTCATTAGAACTTATACAAGAGCAAACAGTTAGTGGCGTTAGTTCAGTAGCTTTTGATGATTTAGGTAATTATAAAGTTCACGTTTTTCAATGGAACAATATTCATACAGGCGATAATCGTGATATTAGTCTTAGAGTAAAAGTAGGTGGCACAGTACAGTCAGCAAGTAGCACTTACGCTAGAGCTATGCAAGTTGGTGGTAGTTCAGAAGCTCAAGACAGAGACCCTAATTTAGACAGGTTAAGATTATCGGCACAAACAGGTAATGCAACAGGCGAAGCAATTAATGGTTTTCTATATATGTATTGTGCATTAGATAGCACTAAATATACTACCTTTAATCAACACCTCGCTCAAATAATTTATAATGGAGTGTTTGAGGGTAGCTTTGGTGGTGGTGCTTATAAAGTCAACAACACTTTAAGTGGTGTACTTTTCTATCCTAACGCAGACACTTTGACAGGTAGTATATCCTTATTTGGCTTGAAAGAAGCAGTATGAGTAACTTAAGATTAATTAATCAAACAACTGTAAGCAGTTCAGTAGGTTTAGTTAATGTTGAAAATGTTTTTAGTGCAGACTTTGATGTCTATCAAATAATTGCAAATGGTTTTTCTACTGCTAGTACAACTGCAACAGAAGTATATTTAAGATACATTAATTCAAGTGGTAGTGTTCATACTACAAATTATTCTTTTGCAAGTTGGTATATGCCTGCTGATACAGGTTATTCAAATATAAATAGTACGAATACAAGCGACAGTACAAAAATTCATTACGCTATGGGCAACGCAGACCAATCCCCTGATGTAGCAAATGGAATTTTACATATTTTTAATCCGTTTAACAGTTCTGCTTATACATATAACACGGGGCAACAAAGTTCTCATTATTCTAATCCTAGATATTTAAGTACTATTGGTGTTGGACGTTTAACACAAACTAATACTATTACAGGTTTTCAATTTATGTTTCCTAGTTCAGATGTATCTAGTGGAACGATTAGAACTTATGGATTAAGGATAGACTGATGAATTTAGTACAAGTAAACAAAACAATTATTACATCAGGTGCAGAAAGCCAAACTGTAACAATGACAGGTATATCAGACAATTCAGTCTATATGTTAGCGCTTAATAATGTACACGTTGGGGCTAATGGTGGTATCTGTGATATGCAACCAACAACAAGTGGCTCTGCTGATACAACTAACAATATTGCTATATCGTGGACTTTAGTTAGGGCAAATAACTCTTACCAAAACTTTGGTAATACACCACAAACTGTATTTAGATTTACAGACGGGATGTCTATTGCACCTAATTCATTAAATGCGATTGCGTTTTTATATAATTGGTATGACGCTAATGAATATTCTTATGTAACAATTCAACCTGCATATTCTTATGACGGCGAGGGAGTGAGAGCGCATATTCAACAAGGTGTTAAAAAAGAACAAACATCACATGACGGTGTACACATAAATACTAATCAATCGGGTGGTGGTGGCTTTCAAGCAGAAAGTCAATTTGTATTATATAAGGTGGTTTCATAATGAGTGAATTTGGATATATACCAGAAGCACCAGAACAAAGTGCTTTTAATAATAAAGGAATTTTTACACCTACTGATATTTATAATTTAAAACAAAATAACAAGTGGGTTAAAGGTGGTGCAGGACTTGAATTAATACAATCCCAAACAGTTAGTGGAGTAAGCCAAATAGATTTTACAAATCTTAGAGAAAATGAATTTGACATACATTTTGTTGAATACAATATAAAGCCAAGTGCAGATACACAAAATTATATTAGATTTTCAGATGACGGAGGCACTTCTTTTGAAACTTCTAATTACATATACTCTTGGTTTATAAACGATAGTGCAAGTGGAAGTGGCGAAACTAAAAGCACATCATCTAGCCAAATGTATATGAATTATGGTGGTGGAAATGGAACTTATGAAAATCATACTGCATATTATTATTTTTATAATCTAGGAAAAAGTAAATTTAGCTTAGTTTCTGAAAGAGCCGTAACAGGCAGTAGCACAGGGAGTGCTCATACTTTTTTAGGTGGTGCTGGATATCGTGTAGCTAGTGTTATAAACGGTATTAGGTTTTATTCTCAAAATGGTACTTTGACAGGTACAGTAAAATTATTTGGTATTAAGGAACTAACCTAATGAGTTTAAATTTATTAGCCGAAGTTAAGTCAAGTGATTTTACAAATCAACTTTCTATTAATAACGTTTTTACAAGTGAATATGGTATTTACAAAATAACTATAAGTAACGCAGAATATGACGGAGGCACAGGAGATGTCGTTGATATGCGAATTAGGTTTATGTTAGCAGACGGAACTATTATTACCGATAACGATTATGAAAGTGCAAGAATGCAACAGAAAGCAGAGGGAGTAAAAGACGAGGATAAATTCCAAAACTTAGGATATTTATATGGTGTCGTTTTAGTTGGAGATTTTGATAGTGCAGGAGGTATTTTATATGTTTATAATGCTAATAACTCGGATTCTTATACTTTTACAAGTGGTCAAGGAAGTGGAGGTTATGCTAATAGTTCAAACCGTTTTAGGTCAACTAACCAAATAGGAATATTAAAACAGGCAAATACAATTACAGGAATAAATTTTACTAGCCCAAGTGCAAGCAATAATTTTAAAGCTGATGTGAGAGTTTTTGGAATGAGTAAATCATAATGGGATTACAGTTTATTGAAAAAATAACAATATCTAGTGCAGTAGGCGAAGTAGTTTTCGATAACAAAATTACTACTGATGATATGTATTTATTAACTGTGACTAATTTACAATCGGTAAATGATAACGTTGAAGTTAGAATGCGTGTAGGAACAAGTGGAACGCTTGATAGCGATAGTGAATATGACGCAGGAGGCAAGGTAATGAAATCCTATGCAGGTTTTGATAATCTAGCTATGGCAAATGCAGATAATTTTTATTTAACTACCATAGGTACACCTACACAAGAGCAATATAACGGATTACACTATTTAACAGATTTCGCGTCATCTAGTAAATATAGCTACCTTACTTATGCAGTAACTTCTTTTAATTCAATTTCAAAACTTTCAGGTACACAAGGTGGGGGTTTTCATACAGTTGCCGAAACTAATAATTCGGTAGGTTTTGTTTTAAGTTCAGGAAATATGGACGCAGGGGAGTTTATTTTATATAAAATTAATTAAATAAAGTATGATAAGATAGAAAGGATAATTATGACATTAGAAGAACTAACAGTAGTAGCAACTCAAGAAATTGAGGACGCTAAACCAATGTACGCACAGGTAAATAATTTACGTAGAGAGTTTACTGATTCTGAATATGACCAAGCTATTGTAGATTTAGCTAATAGTAAGTTTGACCAACAAGAAAATGGTTATAAAACTGCTAGACAAGAAGCGTATGCTTCCTATGGAGACCAATTGGATATGCAGTATAAAGACCTATTAAACGACACAACCACTTGGAAAGACCATATCGCACAAGTCAAATCTGATAATCCAAAACCTAGTTAATGAAACTAAATGTTATTAGACACCAGTTTGGTAAAGACGCTACTAATGGTTTACTTTTTATTGACGGTGTGTTCGAGTGCTATACTTTAGAAGATGAAGTCAGGGACGTTAAAGTAATGTCCGAAACTGCAATACCTTTAGGAACTTATGAGATTAAGTTTAGAAATATTGGTGGCTTCGATACAAAATATACTGCAAGATATGGCTCTACTTTTCATAAGGGAATGCTAGAGCTTCAAGATGTACCTAACTTTAAGTATATTTTAATTCATACGGGGAATACAGATTCTCACACGGCAGGTTGTTTGCTTCTTGGAGAGACACAACAAGACCTAGACAAAGGTAAAGACGGCTTTGTTGGTGGCTCAGGAGACGCTTATAAAAAAATGTACCCTAAAGTGCGTGACGCTTTACTTAATAAAGAAAAAGTAACTATCGAATACTCAAACATAAATCTTGGTGCAAAAGAAATATCTAACAAGGCACAACCTGATATGATTGCACCTGACACAATACAAGAAAAACTATCTGAGATAAATGGAAATCTCATAACCCTAAATGCTAAACTTGAGGACAAGAACATAATCTAGCTTGGGGGTCTCCCATAATAATCAGTTGCCCAAAATGTAAACAAGACTTATTGTATGTATCTACTACGCAGAAATTCTTATGTGGAAATAAAAAATGTAAAGATTATAACCGTAGACAATTCGGTGGTAAAGTAGAAGAAGAATAGGATAATTATGAAAAATAAAGAATATTGGAAATTTATATTAAGCAAGGCTTTTAGAACTGGACTCCAGTCTGCAATATCATTGTATCTTGCAAACTCAAGTGGAATTATAGACGCAAATGTTATAGAGCTTATTGGTGTTGCCTTTATGTCATCAGCATTGAGCGTAATTCAGAATGGCTTAGAGCAAGCTAAACCTAAGTATACTTTTGAAGATAAAGAAGTAGCACAAAAACCTGAGGACTGGTAATGGATTGTTGTGGCAACGGTTGTTGTAATGGTGGCTAGTTTGTGCTATCTAAATTAAATTCATTATTAAGAATAACCTGCGTACTTTTTTTAATAGCGCCAACAACTGCTTTAGCTTATCACGTTCCAACACAAGCACCTAGTAACTTAACTCTTACTGTTGACTATGAAAATGGTACAGTCAAAGCAGATTGGGACGCTTCTGACCAAATGGAAGATTACCCTGCTGAACGATACGCAATAGGTTTTGGTTTGAGTGATGAAGTCAGTTTACCTTATGGTATTGCAACAGGTAATGTTGGCGATAGTAACGCACTCAATACTGAATATACATTTACTGCTAGTTACTTAAATGCAGTCTTTAATCAAGCTCACGGTTTATTTCACGTTGCAATTAGGTCGGACAACGACACAAATGCAAGTTATTCAGAATGGACATCAACAGTAAGCATTACAATACAGAACAAACCTGCTTCTGTTACCTTAGCTTCTTATGATATGAACAGAGAGGACGGTATTAAGTTTGAGTGGTCAGCTTCTACAAGTGGTTTTGTTAGTGCTAGTACCTATAAAATGTATTACAAGCTCTCTAATGCAAGCGAGTGGACACTAGAAGGACAACAATCAAATACAGATTACGTTTTAGCTTGGGATAATTTAACAGATGATACTTATGATTTTATGTTATCTGCGTGTGGTAGTGAGAACGATTGTAACGATAGTAATACTTTAACTGTTGATGTTGTCACTTATGTAGCACCAACTACAACTACAAGTACTACAACAACTACAACTTTGCCACCAAAAGTAGAAGAAGTTTATGTTGAGCCTGAGCCTTTACCACCACCACCCGAAGAAATAATTGTAGATATTGTTGTAGAAGGTGTAGATAAAACTTATACCCAAGCTGATGTCAATGACGGCACTATTGAAAGAGACCAAGAGCGTATAGATAATGAATTAGAGTTTGGTTGTTTTATGACTAATGCACAGATTGAACGTGGCGATTGCATTATAATTATAGAAGTTTATGAAGAAGAAGATTATGAAGAAGAATACGATACCGAAGAAGAACTTTTCAATGATGTTGATGTGGTTGATGAAGTGGAAGATGAATTTATTGAAGAAGAATTTATTGAGCTTACTGAACAAGAGATTGAAGAACTTGAAAAACAAATGGAGTTTGAAGTTAAAGAACTTGAACTTAAAGAAGAAGTTGAGTTATTTGAATTTGATAGCGAGGAAGAAGCTAAAGAATTTATTGAAACGTTTATTGAAGTTGAGGAGTTCCTTGAAGAACTAGAAGAAGTTGAAGTAGAAGAAATTATATTTGAGGACATACCAAAAGATATAATTATAGAAATAGAAGATGAGATTATAGAAGATGAGTTGGTCGAAGAAGTATTTACAGATGAGTCAGAAGCAGAAACAGAAGTTCAAGAGCAAGTTGTTGAAGAAGAAGTAGAACTTACAGAAGAAGAACTAAAGATAGAAGTAGCAGAGCTTGAAGAAGTTATAGAGGAAATAATTGTTTTAGACATTCCTAAAGTTACAGAAGAAGAACTTGAGGAATATACAGAAGAAGAACTTATAGAGTATGAGGAAGCAAAGGAAGAAGCTATTGAAGAATTTGTTGAAGAACTTGAGACCGAAGAAGTTGTTGAAATCTTGGAAGAAATTAATGATGTCGGAGTGGAGAATCTTGCAGAAGTTAGCCAAGAAGTTATTGAAGTTGTAGCACAAGTCGTTGAAGAAGTTATCACGATTGCACAAGAAGAAGTCCTAACAGAAGAACAGACCGAAGTTGTTGCAGAAGTATTAGGGTTTACAGAAACAGAAGATGTACAGATAATTGCAGAAGCAGTTAAGACTGATGAGAATGTAGCACAAGCAGTAGATGAGTTTGTAGAGAGAGCCGTAGAGTTTGCTAAGAATGATTCAGACCAAGAGTTTACATTAGCTGACGCTACCACAGAAATTGCCTTTGAGTCTTTTGTTGCTTCGCCTGTAAGTGTTATTATAGACATAGATTTAGACGCAATAAATTTAAACAATATCGCAAATGATATGACGACTGACCAAAAAGAGAAGGCACAAGAAGTAATCGTGCCAACAATCTTGGTTAGAATTGTATCGTTTGCTATGAGGAGATTTGATTGATAAATAAATTGTGGTCTTGGTTTATACAAGCAGTAAAAGAAACGCTTAACCTTGCGTGGACTTTAGTGGGTTTGATAATTGCAACTTTAACATTGACTGGACAAGCTCAACAAATAACTGCAATAGCTACGTTAATTACATTGGCTATATGGTTACTAACGATAGGATTTAGAAAATAATGTGTACAACAACTCAGAATGATAGAGGAACGTATGTAACAATATGTAATGCCAAGTATGGTCTAATGAGTTGTGAGGAGAGTAATGAGTAACGGATACACAAACAAGGAAATGCTAGAACTTATATTGAAAAATCAGGATAGATTACACGACAGAATTGACGACATAGAAAATAAGATAAATACTAAAATCTCAAGACAAGAACTTTTTGCTACATCAACTTTAATATTGCTTGTTGTTGGTGCAATTACACAAATGTAATAAATCTTCTTTTCGACTTGCATACTTTATAATCTTTGATTATTATTCATAGTATGAATGAAACATATAAATCAGAAGTTTTAGGAACAGAGTTTACATTAGTTTATCGTCCTAATAAGAATGGAAAAATAATGCCTTATGTAGAGCTTGAATGTTCTAGATGTGGTGGTGCAGGTATTTATACATATCAAACTGGTACTTGCTTCAAATGTTGGGGAGAAAAAGTTGAATATAAAGCTCTAAGTACTGTTAAAAAATGGGAAAACCAATCAATAAAATCAGATAAGGAATACGAAAAGTATCTTGCAACTTTACCATTTTTGGCACAATATCCAAAAGAAGTTAGTAACGAAGAATTAATTGAGTTTAATAATGAAAAAATTACACCTTTAAGTAATGGTTTACAAGAAGTTATAGGGATTGTTACTAACAGATATTATGCAGAAACTCCTTATGGAAGCCAAGAAAAATTAGTTGTAGATGTAAATGGTAATACACTTTGGGTCAATGTAACTAAAGCTCTTGAAGATGTTAATAAAGAGGACACTATAACAATAGAATTAGAAGTCAATATGTTTAACGTTGATGAAAGAAAAGGCTCAGGCAAAGCAGGTAGAAGAAAACTTATCAATCACATAAAAGCATAATTAAAAAGACCCTTGAAGCTATTGCTAGTATCAAAGGTCTTTTTTTATATTTTAATCACAAATTACAAAATTTACGATTAAACTTATTCCTATGAAAGTAAAAGGAACAAGTTGTATGTTTTGTGGAAATCAGCTTACCACAAATCGTGGTACTTTGTTATGTGATAACAAAATTTGTATTCACAATCACAGGAAACATACTAACTTACAGAGAACGTCTTAACTTAACAAAGTAAGGAGTAGTAATGCCTTCTTTAATTATTGAAGGTGTAATCTCGTGTCTCTTAATTATGCCACCGAGCGTGGATAACTTAGAGAAGTTTATTGATTGCAGGGAACAATATAATAAAGTAGAAGTAGTCCAAGAGTGGATTCCTCTATTACAAACATACTTCAAAGAAGAAGATGTTTTGCAAGCTAGCCTAATGGTCTTTTGTGAATCAACTGGCAGACCAAGAAGTTATAATAATAATACTAATGGCACGCAAGATATTGGTTTGTTTGCTATGAATGATACGACTTGGAACTGGCTACAAGATAAATTAGATTTTACTGGCGATAGACGAGACCCAGTATTAAATACAAGGATTGCTAGTTGGCTTTTCTATAATGACGGAAGGGGGAAACATTGGTACAGTTCAGAACATTGTTGGGACTATGATTTTTGACGAAGTAATATTAGACGATTTAGATGAGGAGTTAAATGATACAAACTTACAATTTTGCAGAACAAGACAAGGTTGGAA
>Ga0181418_1000795_pt1 | contig 10470 bp, 22 predicted proteins | sample 41SPOviralmetaG_FD_130143 | JGI IMG/M metagenome (GOLD analysis project Ga0181418, IMG submission 130143) | Marine viral communities from the oligotrophic San Pedro Time Series (SPOT) site, San Pedro Channel, CA, USA - 41 SPOT_SRF_2013-03-13 | ecosystem: Environmental > Aquatic > Marine > Strait...
AAAAAGGTAGGAATCACTCAATCGAAAGGTCATCTTCCTATTAGAGAAGGTCAACTTAAAAAGAATGCTAGCACGATCATGCCGTTTGGATACGTCGTGGTTAAAGCTTGGGAGTTTAAAGAAGCTGTAGCGAGCGAAGTAGAAAAACTAATTCACAACATTCGCCAACCTTACGCCGGCGAATGGATCTTAGATGAAGATCTAACTTTAGTAGATGCAATCACAGCTCTGATTGAACACCTAAAATATGAATCTAATGAAATCGACTTAGGTACATATACTGAAGATGCAGAATTTAAGAAAGCAAAGCAATCAAACTCTTGGGCTAAGTTAGAACGAGAGTTATACGAAAAGATTGGCGAAGCTTCATTAACAGTTGATACTTGGAATAGCTTTAAGCCTGTTGAAGGTGTTCTAAAAGAAGATGGCTATTACGTAGATGAGCAAAGGTATAACACTATAGCAAAAGCATGTAGATGCATAGTGGGAACTTCCAATTTTTGCTATAAAGCATTTTTGATTAATGGAACTCCTATCGTTGAAGTAATGAAAGATCAAGGCCTTGACGTCATAATAAACAACAACAACTATCGTATTAAATGACCACCTACGCGATACATGCAGCGCCTAATATCTCATGGCAAAAAAAGCTCGCGCCGATTATTCAACGCGGACTTTTGTGTCATAATATTAAAGCTAATATTGTACAAGATAAAACCCGTGTAAGTGATGTATCTTTAATTCTTGGACCAAACGCATGGAAACAAATCGAGTCTGATGGCAAACCATTTTTAATGTTTAATCGAAAATTTTTAGGATTTCAACCTCAAGATGTTCATGAAAATGTTGCTATTAGTTGGGATGGATTTAATGGTTACGGAACATTTTGTGTAAATGAAATAGACGAAAAAAGATTATATCGTTACGTAAAAGAAGAAGAAATTTTAGATTATAGATATAATGCGCATGGTGTAAATTTATTGTGTGAACAATATGATTTAGGAAGGTGTAGAAATTGGAAAAGTATAAATGATTTTTACAGTTTTGTTAAAAAAAGATATGATAACGTGGTTGTTAGAAAAAAAGTTAATCCAGAAAACATAGGTGTTGAAGAATGGAAAAGACAAATCTTACAACAACTTCAGAACGTCAAATCAGCGCATGTTTTAAACTCTACAGTTTCAACTGAACTTACCGTTTTTGGCGTTCCACTTGTATCACACGATAAAGGTGATCCATGCTATTCTTTAAGAAATATGAGATTTAAACGAATGAAACTATTAAATTATTTAGCGCACTGTCAATGGCATTACGATGAAATAAATAATGGTAAATGGTGGGAAAAACTAAAAAATAAAAAAGGACCTAAGTTATATGAAATATGAATGAATTTGCAAATATAGTAAAAAATAAAAACGTTTTATTAGTTGGTAATAGTTCATTTATTCTCGAACAAAATAAGGCCGAGTACATTGATTCGATGGAGTTTGTGATTCGATTCAATCTGGCCCCTTTACACCAACATAAACATTATGCGAATATAGGCAGAAAAATTGATGCGTGGTTTTTTACTATGATGTCAGAAGAAAAATGCAAAAGAGTTTATAATTCTGCAAGAATAAAACCCGATCATTGTATTCGACACCATAGCTCACCACTTCCAATCGGTAAGAATAATTATTTTATCGATACCGAAATTTATAGAAATAAATTTAAGAAACAATTAAATATTGATGAGTGGCCTTCGAGCGGCTTATGCCTTGTTCATTACCTTATAGAATATTGTTCTCCTAAGTCTTTATCTCTCATAGGTTTTGATTCATTTAAGAATCATAACTTTTATACAAATGCAAGTAATGCCCATTTAGTTCATAATTTAGATGTTGAAAAAACATATATAAATAAATTACGTAGTAAAAATAAAATAAAAGTTTTTATATAATGATTATGAAACCGTTTGTTATAACAATTAAAAACCACGAAGATTCAGAAAAACTATCAAATAGATGCGTCGAAACGGGTAAGAATATTGGAAAGGTTGAGGTTAATGTTTTTGAAGCTTCATCGCCAAAAGATAAACCATTTGAAGTATTTAAAGATATGAATATTTCTGTAGGTCCAAAAATGTATGAAAATTCTCAGAGAAGGTGTATTGAATCGCAATGCGCATGTTTTTTATCGCATTATCGATTATGGGAAAAGTCTTTAGAATTAAATGAAAACATTTTAGTTTTAGAACACGATTCTGTTTTTACAGGTGTTATACCAGACATTAATTTTAAGTACTTAGTTAATTTAGCAAAACCTTTTTACGGAATGAAACGCTATAAGATGCCTAGTCCTGGATTACAATCTTATCGTAATAATAAATTGTTTGGAACTCATGGATATGCTATATCACCTGCAGGAGCTAAAAGACTTATAGAACATGTGAAAAAACATGGTGTAACGGCTGCAGTAGATAATTTTTTAACTTTTCGTTGGATGGAAGAGTATTATCCTTGGCCTATTGAAGCAAATTCATATTTCAGCACAATACAATTTCTTGCAGACAACAAAGCCTTAAAAGAACTATTCGATGATACACCAATGGATAAAAAATAATTTACCAGAAAATTCTATTATAATAGATTCTGGTACAGCAAATGGAATAGACACAGTGTTTTTTTGTGAAACTTTTCCAAGTGGAAAGGTGTATGGGTTTGAACCTATACCATCATCATATTCAATTACTCGTGAAAAAACAAAAAAATTTAATAATGTACATTTAGAAAATGTAGCACTTGGTGAAAAAAATGAAAAACGTCTTTTTAACATATCCTCCAATAACGCTTCATCATCTTTATTAAAACCAACTGGTCATTTAAAAGATCATCCACATATTACATTTAAAAAACAAATAGAAGTTAATGTAATTAATTTAGATGAATGGTCAAATAATATTGGATTAGAAAAAGTCGATTTAATGTGGTTAGACATGCAAGGATACGAGTGGTATGTTTTAAATTCTTCGCCAAATATTATGTCAAAAACCAATTACATTTACAGCGAAGTTTCTAAAAATGAGCAATACGAAAATGGAATGGTGTATAATGATTTTAAAGAATGGATGTTAACACAAGACTTTATTGTTGAAAAAGAATTTAAATTTTACGATGATGGTGCAGGAAATGTGTTATTTAAAAATAGCAAAATATAATGAACGAAATACCTAGAAAATACGAAGGAAATACGTGTGTAGTTATTGCTACTGGACCAAGTTTAACCAAAGAACAAGTAGATTACGTTAAAGGCAAAGCGCAGGTGCTAACCATCAACAACTCATATCAGATTGCTCCTTTTACAGATATACAGATTGCGTGTAACGACAATTGGTGGGAGCATTACTGGAAAGAAGATAAACTTTTACGCGAACTAAAGGCAGACAAGTGGACTCGCTATAAACATTTAGCTAACGAATATAACATACACTACACTGATAGTATTGAAAAACAAGGTTTATCTTATGATCCTGCATTAGTTCATATCAACAACGGAAGTGGACCAATGGCAATCAACTTTGCTACACTTTATGGGTTTAAAAAGTTATTATTACTTGGTCATGATATGAAGTTCGCAAAAGACTATGATGGTGGAAGAAAAAAAGTTGGTTCAACACCTCGTCATTACTTTGGCGAATATCCTAAAAAATTAGAACACTTCCCTCGATCTTTGAATTCAATTAATAAAAATGGAGAAATTATTGGACTTATAAAAAACTATAAAGCAATGATTCCTGATTTAAACAAACAAGGCGTAGAGGTAATCAATTGCACTCCGAATAGCTCGTTGAAATGTTTTAAAATGTCAACAATTGAAAACGAATTATAATGAAAGTTAAATTCACAGATTGGTGGCATGGTTGGAAATGGCAAGATTACCCGCTTTGTAACGAAATTTTGCACAAAAAACTCGGTATGGAAGTTGTAGACGAAAATCCTGATTTAATTGTTTATAGTGTGTTTTTTGATAGAGGAGATAGACGTTCGAAGTTTAATGGAACAATTGATGCGTGGAATCCTAAATATAAAAATATTCCAAAAGTCTGTTTTTCAGGTGAATCAATGACTGATGTATGGATAAACAAAATTTTAAATCATGGTGATTATTTGATGTATTCAAAAAAAGTTAATCATCCTAAATATCTTAGAGTAACTGAAATAGAAACAAATCCATCGTATAATATTGAAAAATTATTGAGTGCACCACTTCCACAAAAAACAAAATTTTGTTCTTTCATTTATAATTCTCGCGTACCACAAAGAGAAAATTTTTGTAAAGAATTAATGCGTTATAAAAAGGTTGATTGTCTCGCTAAAAGTTTGAAAAATTCTGAATCGCCTATTCTCGCAAAAAGATACGAAGGGCCGTGCGGTAGTGGAATTGGTCAAACAAATATTGAAGCAATTAAACCATACAAATTTAATATAGGATTTGAAAATAAAATGATGCCAGGATATATGACAGAAAAAGCTTGGTGGGGATTTTTAGCAAAAACAATAACAATTTATTATGGTGACCCTACAATACACACACTATTTAATAAAGGCAGCTTTTTATGTAGAAGTGATTATAGCAGCGATAAAACATTTATAGATGCAATCATCGAATTAGATCGCGATGATAACGCCTATAACGAAATGATAAATAAATATCCAATACGTGATAAAGCGTTGATTGATAGTAATAACATAATTGAATTTTTTAAAAGTATAGTATGAGACACGCGCATGAATATGATAAAATGACTGATGAGTCATTAATGCAAAAAGTTAAAAAAGGCTGGAAGAGCAATGAAACACCATGTGGTTCAGGCTCAGAACTTAAAAACGCACAATTGATAATAAAATTGTTACCTGTGTTGATTAAAGAATATGACATAACAACTATATCTGACGTTGGAGCAGGCGATTTAAATTGGATAAAACATACAGAACTAAAATGTGATTACAAAGGTTATGATTTATATCCTAGACATAAAAACGTTATTAAGTTTGACGCAACAAAGGAAGTCGTATCTCAAAGTGATTTAATTTTATGTAGGCATGTACTAAATCATTTGTCAATACAATATTCTGAAAGATGTCTTTCAAATTTTCAAAAAAGCAAATCAAAATATCTACTAATGACGAACTTCGATAAGCAAAAAGATTATTGGAAACAATACAATTTAAAAATAGAAACATATGGTTACAAAAAAATAAAAACATACGATGAATGTCAAAAATGGGATCTAGAATTATATGAGTCAGATAATACAATCAACTAAATTAATAAACGGAATTGACTTAAAAACACCACCTCTTCCTACGCCGGTGCGCGCAACGACATCGCAATCACCAGAAAAAATTACAGTTGCTTGTGTTTGGTGGGGAACGTTATATGGAAAAGAATACGTAGAAAAATTACGCAATTCTGTAAAACGTCATCTTACAACACCACACGATTTTGTGTGTTTAACTGATCGTGATGATGTGCCCGATGGCGTAATAAAAATTCCTCTTGAAGTAGGACCAGAAGGTTGGTGGCAAAAAACATCTTTATTCAAACCTGCACTTTTTAAAGGCAAAGTTTTATTTTTAGATTTAGATGTCATTATTATTAACTCACTTAATAAATTTGCAACCATTGAAAACGCTTTTACTATGATTGAAAACTTTGGTCCGAATAAAAAACATGCAGCGCACAACTCATCAGTCATGGTATGGACACCTTCAAAACAAACGGAAAAAATCTATACACAGTTTTCTGAAGAAGTAACTAAAGAGCTTCATGGTGATCAATGTTGGATTTGGCGAGTAATGGATAAAGATATAACCAATTATGTGTACGATTGGGTAGATAGTTACAAGTATGGCAAATTACCTCAATGGGCCCGGCGAACAAAAAATACGTCAATAATAGTTTTTCATGGTAAGCCAAAGCCTCACGATAACATTGATAACAATTTAAAACAACACTGGAAATAAACCGGTTTACAAATACGCAAACTTAGTTTATAATAGAAGTATGATAGAAAACAATAACAACTCTATGATCGATTTTAACAACACTCGATTTGTTTTAATAAATAACAATGACGAGAATATAATTAGTATAGATCAAGCTCGTAGATTTAAAGAACAAGGAATTCAATTAACAGACATAGCAAAAGATGCGCTCGAAGAAGCAGACGAACAAGCTTGGTACGATCACTACGTTGGACGTGTTGAAGAAGGTGCGTGGAATCCTTCCTAAGCCAACAATACGATTTAAGGACAAGAAAAAAGAAAAAAACAAAAATGAATGTCGTAAAAAGAATTTGTTTTGAAATAACATTTGTGGCTTTTTTAATAGTGCTAATGCCTATTCACTTTATTCAAGCAATGTGCTTATTAACTATTGAAGTCATGAAGGTGTATCCTCCTGTAATTTATGATATGGCCGTAAGAATGTTTTATGGAAATGACAAAGAAGATTCTTAAGTGCGATTATTCTCCACACTGGAGACACTACCCTATAATTGAATTGGATGTTAACGAAATTTGGCAATCTGTTCCGTCAGTAGATACTATAAAAAGCGCGCGACTAAAGCCATTTAGAAAAAACTTAATCAATGACATTAAGAAAGACGGTATGCATTTTCCTATTATGTGTGTACATACAACACACTTAGAGTTAATAGAATTAAAAAAAGAATATAAGAAAAGAATATGCGAATTGCCATTTTGGCACAATGACCACAATCCTCAATCTAAAAAAATTTGGAGTGTTTGGGGCGGAAGCCAAAGATTAGACGTCGCTAAATATTTAGGATACACTCACATCGACGCAGCAGTCCTACCAACAGTCAAAAAAGCAATTTCACATCAAAAGGATATGAGAAAACCATATCAAAAAAGATACTACGAATGAAAAGTAAAATTATAGCAACAGGCATGGCCGTGTCCTTTATCGCGGCGTTATACGATATAATGACAGGGTTATACATTGCGGTATTGACTAATACGTTCTGTAACTACGTTGTTATTTCTCGACAAAAAAAGGTAACAACTAAAGTTAAGAAATCGCGGCCCATGACGACTGAAGAATTTAAAGAAAAAGAAATAAGCGAAAATCCACATCGTCCTTATCCTCGCCATAACCCTCACTCAGGAGAATTTACAGACTAATGAAAAAAGAAAATAAATGTTGTGTATGTTCTCCCAAGTATGGTTCAATGACCTTTTGGAAAAATAAAGACTTTTGGCAATCAGTTGCCTTATATGTAGGAGTGATTGTATTGCTTTATTGTTTTGGAATGTTAGGAGGACTAATAAAATGAATATAGGAAAATATTGCATAGATATAACTGAGTTCGAACCAAAGCCTTGGATCAGAGTTGAACTCGAATACGAAGAAAATAGCGAAGAGCGAGGATACGCTTACGTCCATCGAGGATGGTTGTGGTTTGTTGTATCTTATAAAGAAGGCTTTGGTTGGGAACAATTCCAAGAAACTATAAAAGACATTAATGAAAACTCTGGCTGAGCATATCTTAGTCTTAAATGATGCCATGCCTTTGGACATGTGCAAAGCTCTTATCGACACGTATGATTCGGTGAGTAAAGACGATGAGCATTACGAAAAACGTGATAATGCCATCTATAAGTTTGACGAAATCAATATGCTGAATCACTTAGCGTTTGAAGACTTTAAAGAACCTATGGGTGCATTAATGCGGGCTGTAAATAATTTTTACATGGATAAAGTTCATAACGTATTACGTGATAAGTTAGTATGCTATGAACCATTGAAAGACTACGAAGCACCGCGCATCAAGAGGTATGAACCCAATGAAGGTGTTTTTGATTGGCATGTTGATTCGTTTGATGAAACTTCTGCGAAACGTGCACTTGTCATGTTTTGGTATTTAAACGATGTTGAAGAAGGTGGTGAAACAATATTCGATATTGGAGAAGAAGTCAAAGTAGAACCAAAGGCAGGAACAGTATGTTGCTTTCCTCCACACTGGACTTTTCCTCACAAAGGAGCTACACCAATCTCTAATCCTAAATACGTAATATCGTCTTATGTTTGGTTACCTAACACTGCACCAATATGTGATCCTTTAAACAAACGAAACGTATAAATAAGAGTATGAGCGACAACGAACTATTTGATTTTGGCTTTACAGCCGTAGACGAAACAGAGTTAACTTCTTATCAACAGGCTGAAAAGAAAGTTGAAAGAACTACTGCGGAAGCAGAAAACTTGCAAGCGAAGTGTGATAACTTATATAACGCTATCATACCTCTTTTAAACAATTTGAAAAAGAATCCTGAAAAGGATTACATCCTTTGGCCAAAACGCTTAGATAAAGTAGAGGCTTTTGAAACGCACTTGCAGAATATCTACAAGGCATAATATAAAATAAACCATAACAAAGAAAATAGATCATGATCGTATCAATCCTACTCGTACTCGCAGGTTTTATTGCAGGTATCTTAGTTGCTCGTAATAATGCAACAAAAGTTAACCGTGCAGTTGAAGACGCTGCAGACCTTTACGAAAAAGCTCAAGCAGAAATTGCTGAACTCAAAGCAAAGGTTAAAAAGCCTACGAAGAAAAAGACTCCTACAAAGAAGTCTGTTAAAAAGTAAAATTTTTTAAAACAAAAGCCTCACTTTTAGTGGGGCTTTTTTATGCTTTCGCGCCAAGCAGTACGATGTTTTCTTATCCAACTCGTAAGTGCAGCATTAAAGCCGACATCTCTGCCGGCTTTTTCTGATTCGGCCCATTTATGTTTTAGGACCTCGTTTAGTTCTTTTTGATAATATTGATATACAGAACTATTTTCCTTGAAGCTCATCCGTTGTTCTATGCTTATCTGTGATATGTCTTTCTTGAATTAAAATCTTAAGCTTCATATTCAAGCGAATCATATCGTTATCAAGCGCTTGAATTTGTCTTTTAAGTTTTCCAAGTGAACTACCTGCAGAACTTAGCGCAGGCCTTACTTCTTTGATTACCCATTTCCAAATGTACCAAATGAAATAACCAGTTAAAAGTAGTGCAATAACTGGGAATCCAAATGTTTGGATTGTATCGGCCCAAAATGTAAAGTCTCTTCCGCTCATATTAGTCGTCTCTGCAATCTTCTTTACCTTCACTCGCTGCAATGCGGTCAAGGTTTGGTTCTACATTAAATGCACTTGAAAAAAGAGCATCGATTTTTACGATATCGTTATTCATTACGTCGCACTTGTTTTCAAGTGAAAGCAAAGAGTTTGAAATACCTTTTATTTGATCTGTAACTTGGCTTAAAATAAATTTAAGAATTAAGAAAAGAAATCCTCCAGTAGCTAAAGCCACAGTGATTGGTACTCCAACAGATTGAATAAAATTGAGTATATCGCCAGTCATATTATTATTTATAATAATGTGCTAAATTTTGGCTATTTTCTTTTCTTATTTCTTGAATTAAAAGAATAAAGACTGTGTCAAACTCATCAACTGCTTTATTAAGGTTTGCTATATCCGATTCAAGAGATTCAACTTTATTTTCTAAATCAATTGTTTCTTGGGTTTGTAGATAGAAACACCCAACAACTGTTAGAGCAAGAACAAAAAGAATGAGTTTCGAAAGCATTATCTTTTACCGCCAGGAGTGAAGTAGAAACCAACTATTGCTCCCAAAGTGGCGATTGAAACAAGAGAAATGTGTCCCGTCGTGATTGAGGTTGTGATGTCGGCACCACTTGGGAATTTAATGAGTCCCCAAATAAGTGAAATGGCTTCTTTGTTTTCTGGTGGTGTGAAGGTGACGAGCTCGACGCTGGGGTAGAGGGTGCAAAGAATGGATATGGTCGCAAAGTTGAGCATCCCGATAAGAGCAATGAGCCGGCGAGTAGCCCGAGTAAATAAGTTTGCTTCGGGATCTGAAGAATTTCCGAATACCGTTTGTTGAAATTTAAGGTCTGCGTTAGACATTGCCATGTCTCGAGCCATTTCACGTTTTGCTTTTGCTTCTCTTTCATCACTTATACTTTGTACTAGGCCACCGACTATTTTTAACATTGATCCCATGCCGGTAGCGCCAAGGGTTGTTAGTAACATTGTTATTAATCCAAACATATATCTATTTATACGAGAAAGCATTTAAACATAAATTAATAGCGTTAAAAAAGCTATTAAGTATAAATACATTTAGGTTACGGTTATGGCAGAAAATAAAGAAACAGAAGAATTATCACTCGAAGAAGCAATTAACGCTGTCAAAAGGCTATCTAAACCAGATAGGCCCAATGAGGAACTCGAACTTCTTAAGAAAGCATCATCAACCCTATTAAACGAAGTCCAACCTGGATTCGAATTTGAAGAAGACGAAGATGGCGGAGGTGGACCATCAGCTACAGAAGAATTAACTAAACCACCAAGCTTTTTAGAGCAAATTGGAAGCCAAGCTGCTGC
>Ga0181418_1000797_pt1 | contig 10469 bp, 9 predicted proteins | sample 41SPOviralmetaG_FD_130143 | JGI IMG/M metagenome (GOLD analysis project Ga0181418, IMG submission 130143) | Marine viral communities from the oligotrophic San Pedro Time Series (SPOT) site, San Pedro Channel, CA, USA - 41 SPOT_SRF_2013-03-13 | ecosystem: Environmental > Aquatic > Marine > Strait...
CCGAATCTGTTCTTTAATTGTTTGACTTTTAATTGACCTAATTGGTCTAACTCATCATTAGAGATTAGTGCAAACATGAAGTCTGCTGTTGCCGGCAAACCAAATGATTCTGCCGTATCTTCTAAACCGATATCTGTTGAAGTAAAACCACTTCTTGTCGTTTGAGTAGCAGAGAATATAGGCATATCAAATTCAACTGCAAGTCCCCTTAACTCCTCAGCAATTGCCTTGATATAAAAATATGATGAGATATTACCACCTTTAAATCTACTACTCGCACATATATTGAGGTAATCTATAAATACGACATCTGGTTTAAAAGTTTTCTTCAATGATAATTCGTTTAGTAATGCTCTGAAATGACCACTATGAGCAGAAGCAGTAGGATATTCTTTGATGATTAATTTACCGACTGTCTTGTTTTGTAGTTTAGACATTTTACTTTCATACATATCTCTTGGCATGACATGTAAATCATCTATTGTAACATCCATTAAATTGGCGTCTACTCTTTCTGCAATTCTTTCTTCTGCCATTTCAAGAGTAATGTATAAAACATTTTTGCCTTGTGTTAACCAGTTTGAGGCTGCATGACACATGAACAACGATTTACCAACGCCGGTGCCGGCAAGTGCAATGTTTAAAGTTTTACTTGGCACACCACCTTTAGTAATCTTGTTAAAGTAATCTAAGTCAAACTTAAATCTTTTTTCTCTTTTGTGATAGAAATCAAATCTTGATTCAGCGTCTTCAACATAATCATGACCGACATGATTGTCAAAAGATACTGCAAGTGCTTCAGATAAAATTTGAGGTATCGCCTCTGGATTTTGTTTTTTATCTTTACCATCTAGAATTTGAATACCTGATAAGACTGCATTGTGTACTGCCCTATCTTTACAAAACTTTTCTGTTGTATCTAGTAGCCATGGTAATTCTACTTCTTCATGGTTAAGATTATCAATTATCTTTTTAATTTCAGATAATTCTTCTTCTCTTAAATCTTTTCTTTTAGTTAATTCTACATTAATTGTTTCTTTTGTTGGTAGATTTTTATACTTATGTATAAAGTTAGATACTTCACCAAATAATATTGATTCATTTTTACTAGTAAAAAATTCTTCTTTGATAAACGGTAAAACCTTTCTTGTAAAGTCTTCATTGAAAAATAAATTTCTTAATATAATTCTTTCTATTCTATCACTCATTCGTGTCCTCAAATTTTAAATCAAGTTTACCTGTTGCTAATTGTTCTTCTACTAAATCAATTAATATATCACCTATGTGGTCAATAAACTCTTGTTCATCAATGTCCACATCTTTAGGATTTTTTAGAATATTGTAATCGAATATTACTGAAAGTTTTTGTTTATCTTCTACTTCTTTAAAACCAACATTACCATACTTATAAATTACTTCTGCATACTTACCTTCTGTAAGTTTTATACAAGTATAATCATCTTCTTGTCTTTGTGCAAAAGTATACGGTTTAGTCTTCGATTCCGTAGGTGAATTTTCTTTTTGTGTACTCATCAATCTTCTCTAATACTTCTTTAGTGAAATATTTTTCAGGTTCATTATTAATAGTTTTTGCATATTGTTTATTACCATCTGGCAATTCATATCTTGTTGATACTTTTTTAAATAGACCACATTCTTCTGCTAAATCTATAAGACCATAATATTTGTCTAGACCTGTTTTGTATGATAGTCTAACATCTACTTGTTCATTTTCTTTTGTAATTCTAGACTTATAATTTTTACAACGAATTATATTACCTACAATTTCTGTGCCATCTTTTTCTTTTCTTTTACCTAGATATACAATACTTGAAGCTGCATATTTAAGACCAGAACCACCACCCATTTCTTTTTGTGGGAACATAGAACCAATCACATCATATGTATGATTAGTCATAATCATTGGCACATTTGCCTGACCTAATTTTAAAGTTAATACTCTAAATGTAGATTTAACTATTTGACTTCTAGTCATATCTCTTGTTTCTTTACCTTCAGCAGTATCTTCCATTTCTTTTGTAGTAGATAACATACCTAAAGAATCAAGAACAAACATAATAGGTTTTCTTTTACTTTCTTCTTGTTCTAAATACTTGTCAATAATTTTTATTGATTGTGTTCTAAACTCTTGTACTGTTGCAACTGGCACAACAACTGTTCTTTGTGTATCTATACCTCTTTGTTCGAGCATATCTTTTGATACTGCATTTTCTGATTCAAAATAAATTATACCAGCATCCTTATCAATGTCAAGAAAACTTTTACATACACCTAGTGCAAAGAAAGTTTTACCTGTTGCGGCCTCACCTGCAATTGCTGTTATTCTATTATTTGGTAATCCGCCATATATACTGCCTGATAATAAAGCGTTAAAGGCATATGAACCTGTATCAATAAAACTACTGACATCACCACCTATAACACCATCAGACGCCATAGTAGCATATTCATTACCTGTTTCTTTTATAATATCTTTTAAAAAATCATTCATTCTTTTACCTCAATTGTCATCATTATACACCACCTAGAAGAAATTGTCAAGTGTGGTTACTCTTGAATGTCTAAATAAATCTAAATCGGAATGTACTGAATGAAAGCACCATACATTTTCTATGAATAGCATATTCATAAACTCTTGCAATTCTTCTTTTGTTTTAAATTTAGCATTACCTTGTGGTCTTTGCATGATTCTCATGCCAATCTGACCGATAAAATAGTCTGATAAAGAATCAACTAACTCATCACAACTAAAATATCTTTTACCTTTTATCTTTGGGTCCATTATATTTACAAATAGAAATCCATTATCTGATAAACTCTTATGACTATTTAGTGCTACTGGTAAGTAGAAATCATCACGCCACTTTTCATATTCATTGAATTTAAACCATGATTGGTCTTCTTCACTTACACCACCTTTATTATATTCTTCTGTTGAAAAATAAGGTGGACTTGTAAATGCACAATCAATGTCTTTAATATTATTCCATGGTAAATCTTCTGCACCACATCTATAAATGGTCACTTTCTTTTTGCCTTCTATTGTAATATATGGTGGTGTATTTTGATTATTTTGTCCTGAATATATTTTAGGTTCTTTATTACCTAAAAGTTTTTCATAAGTTTCAATCTGTTTATAGTATTCACAATATGTGTTTGGATTAGGGTCGCAACCAATATATTCTTCAGCGTCTGAAGTATAAAAACCTGCAAGTCTATCACCCCAACCACAACTTGTATCTAAAACTTTTTTAGCGTCTGTCATTTGATATATTGCCTTTGCAACATTAGGTTTAAATTGTGTTGCAATATAAGTGCCTAATCTAAATGCACTCATATAACTTGCATTGGTTAATTCACCACCTCTAAGTTTTTCTTCACCATCAATATTAACTTTTTTCATATTGTTAATACCACGCCAAATAGGACCTAAACATTTCCAGATATCTTTCGCTGTGCCTTCAGTCCATACTTGTATGGGTGCTTCAAATCCATAACTACCACAATTCAATCTTAAATCTTGATGAAAATAATTACTAATAGAATTATATGTGCTAGGACCATTAATTAATCCTAGACCATGTTCTTTAAATGGGTATTTGTAGTCTTCATACTTTTCAAATACTGTCTTATCTACATTCTCTATGGGTGTTATTATCTTCCATATGTCATCATTCTTTAACTCATTAAATAATTTTCTAACATCTTTTTCTGTTATTTCTTTTAAAGGAAATACAGGTCTATTGTTAGCAATATATTCTGCTAAGTCTAATCTAAATTGTTCTTTACCTAATCTATCTGTGTGATGTTCAAATTCACCTTGATTCATAATAGGTAAACCTACATCATTTGCATATTCTTTTAACCATTCACTCATCCGAAAAATGCCTCCAAACTTGCTTTCTTTTCAACATCCCAACCTATACTCTCTAATATAAATGATAATGGAGCAATAAATGTTTTTTCAAACTGTATATCCCTATCAATATATTCGTTTAATTCAAACTCTCTTGGCAATTTTGTTATATAACTTATAACATCATGTTTAAAAGGGTTTCTTGATTTTAGTTTTATAAATTTAATCTTATCACCTTCTTGTATCGCTGGATAGATATGGTCTATCTTGTGTTCTTTAATTTTCTGATTATAAATTAATGCACCTTTTACATGTATCGGTGTGCCTTTAATGAATATATCTTTTGAACTTCTATACTTTTTCAGATTATTGCAACTTCTAGGAAAAGATATTTGTTCTGGTGTCATCTGATTAAATTCTTCTCTAAAGTCTGCAACAAATTTAATTAATGTATCATTATCCTTTGTTATCATGATATCAATTGCTTCTTTAATTTTACCACGACAAACTTCTGGTGTTGAAGACTTGACTGCCTCAATACCCATAATTTTCATTTTAGGTTTTGTAAGTCTAATACCTTCATCATCTAATACATGCAACATATATCTTTTCTTAGCAGTCCATATTGCCTTATCAGCAATAACTTCTCGTTTCATAACCATTCTTTGTTCAAATGCATTAGTATAATTTGACAAGTCATTAAAACATTTTTCAATAAATGGTTCTATCTTTTGTTGTGCAACTTTATCAATGAAGTTTACTTTTTGGTCTATTGTTTTATCTTGACATGTTTTTTCTACTAGACTATCTAATTTAAGATAGATAGAATCTGTATCGGATGCCACAATGTAATCTTTCTTTTCTGTTCCTAAAATCTTATTCATATAATTGTTTACTTCAGTTTCAATATGTCTGATAACTAATTGACCAGATGATGTTATTGCTGTTGCCTGTCTGACATCATAGTATCTGAAGTATTGATTACCGATAGCACCATAGGCACTATTCAATGCAATCTTTTTTGCCCATTGAATATTATGACATCTTGCAATCTCATTTTTATATTTGTCATCACCAGTTTCTTGATGAAGTTTTTTAGCCTCCATCATTTTCTTTTTGTAGACAACTCTATCTTGATACATACTATCTAATAGTCTAGGTAAAAAACCTGCATTATCTCTTTTAAATGTTGCCCCATTCGGTGCCATACATACATCTTGTCCTTTTAGATGGTCAAGATTTAATTTTCTAGATAATAATTTATTTACAGATGTGCCTTCTGGATTCATACCTACTATTTTTTCTGGTGATATATTATACTGCATAATCAAATGAGGATAAAGTGAATTGATATCAAATGATACAATCCAGTCATGCATACCTGTCAATGGTTCTTTTACATATGCACCATCATACTTTGTATCTTTTACTTGTTCAGATTTTTCAGGAACTACAATATGTTCTTTTCTTAAATAGTTATAGATTAAAACATCCCACACTCTTACTTGTGAGAATACATCATCATAGTTTACTTTGGCCTCATATGCCATAGTTAATATCAACTCAATAAGTTTTAGTTTATCTTCTAGTCCATCTACAATTTCTACATCTTGTATGTTATAGTCTACAAATGATTGAAAGTCTTTTGTATACCACTCTCTAAAAGTTTCATATGGCATTTCATCTTTACCTACACCTAACTCAACTTTACCTATGTAATCAAGTTTATAACTTTCTTGTCTTGTTGGTATAAACTTTTGATACAAGTCAATGTAGTCTAACATTGCAATACCCATAATATTAAAAACTGTTTTAGGTCTACCTCTTACAATAACTTCTTTTTGTTCAACTAATCCCCATGGTGATAGTTTACGAATAACTTTAGTATCTGTCAATCTAGATATTCTACCTAGTAAATAAGGTATATCAAAAAACTTACAGTTCCAACCTGTAATAATATCAGGATAGTTTTTCATCCAGAAAGACATAAATTCTTTTATTAATTCTTTTTCTGAATTACATCTTACATAAGTTACATCTTCTTTATCAGTTTTAAAATCGCCTGTGCCCCATGTTATAATTTGTTTGTTAGTTTGATTCTTAACAGTTAGACATAACAATTCTTCAACAGGATTATCTACATCAGGAAAACCTTCTTCACAACTTGTTTCAATATCAATAGTAAAGATTTTAATTTTATCTTTTTGCCAATCTAATTCTTCTGGATATTCATTTGCAATATATTGATATGCAAATCTTTCCATACCATAGATAGGAGAATTAGAGTTATCATAACTCTTTCTAAATTCTCTTGCCTTTACGATACTATCAAATTGTGTTGGTTGTAGATATTGACCTTGCAAATTTGTGTGCTTAGATTTTTTATTTGTTAAAGTAAAAAATGTTGGACTGAAATCAACCTTTTCTTGAAATTCTTGTCCTTCTAATATTCCTCTAACAAATAACTTACCTTTATATTCTACAATATTTTTATAGAAATTCATTAAGTAATCAACTGTTTTTCAACTTCTACAATACCGCCAGTATTTGCTTGATAAGTTTTTTTCAACTCATCATTAGGTTCAACACTTGTAACTATATTGTCTTGTTTAAATGTAACTTCATCACATTTGCCATACGGAATGTATTGATGAAATCCTAGAGTTACTGGTTTACCTGGTGCTTCTTGTTGTGGAATAATCGCATAGGGTTTTTCTAAAACAACATGTGTTTCTTTACCATTTTCATCAAATAGTTCCTCTTTGATTTTTCCGATTACATCTTCGCCTGTTGTCAAACGAAATAGCTTCACATCTGCCATAATTTACCTCACTTGTTAATAATGTATTGTACTATAAAAAGACTTATTTGTCAATGGTGTATGGAGTAGTAACAATATATTTTCTACTTGGATTTACCATTACATTTAGTCTATTCATTAAATCTTGATTAATTAAAACTTTTGTTGTTTTATCTGTTCTATCATCAATGATACATTCCACATCTTCATATGTAGTACCTAAAAATGTTATATCCATATGAACCATTGGTCTTTCAAATTCTTGAGCATTAACTGCCCCTCTTTTATATTTTCTCATTTTAATTAATTTGTTTTTAAATGAACCTTTTGGCATACTAAATTCAGTATCATCACCTTTTGTAGACCAAAATACCGTGCCGTTTTTAACTTCAACTGTATGAGCATGAATCATAACTCTTGCACTATTACCTGTATCAAAATTAGCAGAAACATCTCCTACACCCTCTATCGTAACTACCTCTATTCTTCCGATTTCAGATGGTGTTTTAATTCTATTATCTTTATCTTCAAAATGTTGTATTAATCCTTTGATTAAATTTTCACCTGTTGCACTTTCAATACCTTCTGTGCCAGGTGATGAGTTTACTTCTATAATATAAGGTCTATCTTTAATTCTATTTTTAGCAGGTATGAAATCAACTGCTGTGTAATGACCATTAACTGCCTTTGAGGCTAATATACAGTCTTCTATTTCTTGTTCTGTCAATTTAAACATTTTAACTTTTCCGCCTTGTGAAAAGTTTGACCTAAAATCTCCTTTTATAACATCACGCCTCATTGAAGCAAAAACTTTACCACCTAAAACTAATACTCTTACATCAAAGTCTGTCTTAATATATTCTTGAATTAACAATTCAGCGTCTTCTGATTCTTTATATACTAATTGCACAATACTGTCTAAACTTCTTTCTGATTCTACAAATAAAACTCCGACACCTTTACTGCCTCTAAGTGTTTTCATTATTATAGGATAATCTCTATCTAAATTTTTAACTGCCTTTTGAACAGCGTCTTTATTAGGAATTAAAACTGTGTGTGGTTGCACTAAACCATATTCTGCAAGTCTTAAATATCCCCTATACTTATCAGCACATACTAAAACACAATCTCTATTATTGATACAAGCAACATTTGCCTTTTCTAATTGTGATAATAAATCTAACCAGGAATCTTTTCTTGATATAGAACCTCTAACTATTGCAATAGTATTATGTTTATCTATTACAAAACCTTTTTCATCATCTATATTGTGAATAGTTTTTATATTGTTTTCATTTTTAATATATGCACCATCAATAAAAACAATATATACATCATGACCTAACTTAGGTCCTTCATCTTTAATTCTCTTAGCAGTATGATATAATTCAGCTTTTTCAGGTTCATCTGATAACACTAAAATTTTTAGTTTACTATCAGTTTGTTCTGATAAAAATTCGTTAAACTTCGGTATTTTCATCTTCTACTTTTTTGCCTATATTGTATTTTGCAGATAATATCCACTCATTTTTTTCTTTGAAAGGTAAAACCTTTATCTGACTTAATGGTGCTTTATTTTCTGATTCTTCTTTTTTAGTTATGTCAATTAAATTCCAGTCTTGCAACAATATAGATATTGTGTTTCTTCTTTGTATATCATTTTCTGATAGTGTTGCTGTCTTGCCATCTAATGCAAATAGCTCTTTGAAATGCACAATATAATACTTTCCTTGTTTATGTAGTATATGACATGACTGATATAGTGTTTTGTCTTTACGACTTGCAACACCTATTCTAGTTAAAGTTTCTCTTACTTTAAGAAAGTCATCTGGTTGTTTAATTGTAACTTCGAGCATTTTGTCTGGAGTCCATTCTATTTCATCACTCATTTTCTTCTTCTCCCACCCTTATCAATTGATAATTTGATTGATTCAATTTGCTCTTTAGATAGTATTGATAAGGCCTCTCTTGCCTTTTCGTTGCTGTAATCATAATATTCTTTGACATATTCTATATCTTTTAAAACATTCTGTTTTAGCCACTTACCACCAAATCGCTTCTTTTTTCTTATACTATTTATGAAAAAATTAAACTGAACATCTTTATCTAGAAAGTGATACCCATTCATCTCGTTTGCCTGTGCAATACAGTCATAAAACATAGACAAACACTTATTGATAATAAAGGGTGGATATTTCTTTGCCCATTCTGTATCATCAGTATCAAGAAGTTTTTCTTTAGAAAAATTAATTGAATTTAAATAATCTTTTAACTCATACATTATTTAAACTTACACCCTGCCATTATTTCTGTTAAACATGCAACCATATTAATCTCTTGGTCAGCAACAAAAGCTGCCTTGTATTGATAACCTGCGATTATTAATATTGCTTGTGGTATAGAGTTTGGCGATAACGCTTTGTAAAGTACATCATAGATACTTCTAAACAAGAACGCTGGTTCTTTATCTAGATTTTGCACGACCCACTTTCTCATATCGTTAAATCTTTTTTCTTTTAATGATGATATCAATTCTTTATGATTGATTTCAGACATAGTGAATAAAATACCACTATCAATTTTACCTCTTACAGAATATCTTTGTAATTCATTTATTGTCCTTCTGAAATCAGGATAATGTTTTTGAATTAATTCTGCAAGTATTTTCTTATCAAAAGGTACTTCTTCATCTTCTAATATTTTAGAACATCTTTCCATAAATGCTGTTGCTGTTTTAACTCTTTGACCATTTACGATTCTAAAGTCAATAACAGTACATCTACTATGAAGTGGTTCGATAAGTTTTGCTTTGTAATTACATGTAAATATAAATCTACAATTATTATGAAATGTTTCTAAGAAGTTTCTTAAAGCAGGTTGAACTGATTCAGCATTTGTATAATCTGCCTCATCTATAATAACTACTTTATGATTAGCGTCTTCTGTTAGAGATACAGTACTTGCAAAGTTTTTAATCTTATTTCGTAATGTATCAATCTGGCGACCTTCATCTGAACCATTTATGATAATATAATCACATCCTAATTCTTCACACAAGGCACGAGCAACAGTAGTTTTACCTGTACCGGCTGTGCCTGATAATAATAGATTAGGTATTTCCCCTTGTTTTAAAAACTCACTAAAAGTTTTCTTCGTATCTTCGGGTAAGATACAATCTTTGATTTTCTTTGGGCGATATTTTTCAACCCACAAAAAGTCGGACATAATATAAACCTCAATTTAGTTAAACTTAAAATGTTGAATCTGGTTCTAGTGCAATCCAGTATTTAACTGGTCTAGTACGATTCACGAAATGACTAATTTTTTGTGATGATAAAGCAACATCATAATCATCTGTAACCATTTTAAAGTTTTCTGCCTTGAAGTATGCTGTAAATTTCTTATCAGATTCACAGATATCCACAGAATAAGTATTAGATGATTTGTTTTTCTTATCAGTAGCAATCATTTTAATTGATGTGCCATCACCTATTACTGCGACATCAGGTAAACCTAATGTGTTAATACCTTTCATTAGTTTTTCAAACATATCTTTTTTGAATGTGAAAGAAACAAATGTATCTGGCATTGTTATTGATTTTGTTGGTGCAACAATGACTGACTTATCAGCAAAAAAGTATTTGACTTTCTGTTTAGAATTTCCGTCTGCGATATCTACATGTGATTCACCATCAAAGTCTAAAGAAGGTTTTTGAAACATGTCAATCGCCCTTAGAAACTCTGGTAAATCATATATAGCAAACTCTTTAGGAATACTATCAGAAATATCAG
>Ga0181418_1000801_pt1 | contig 10437 bp, 4 predicted proteins | sample 41SPOviralmetaG_FD_130143 | JGI IMG/M metagenome (GOLD analysis project Ga0181418, IMG submission 130143) | Marine viral communities from the oligotrophic San Pedro Time Series (SPOT) site, San Pedro Channel, CA, USA - 41 SPOT_SRF_2013-03-13 | ecosystem: Environmental > Aquatic > Marine > Strait...
TATGAAAGAATGTTAAGATTGTAAATCTGCGCGTGGGGGATACTGTTAAATGCAGGTACTTAGGGAATATGATGTCACCACGTGATAGGAAAGTGTAGTTGAGAAATAATGAGTTATAGGTTAAAAGTAAAAGTAATATTTTAAGAGTTGGTAACGGTTGTAAATAGTTTAGTACAGGTTATTATAGTTATATGTTGAATTATGTGTTGAATTCTAAACAGAATTACACCCAAGAAGTTAAATGTGTCTATGTGTCAGATTCTAAATAGAATCTCACCCGTGATGATGTGTTTTTAAGTTGTTTTAATGTTTTGAATGGTACAATATGGCTTGCTCAAGTTGAAGTGTAGTATAAGTATTTGTCTGTGTCCAGGTTTTCAATTTCTTTTTGGTGTCTGGTTTGATAGCAAGGTTTGTTTTTATTTTTTGTTGCAGCAGATGTTGTATCCATCTGTTTCTTGCTTCTACTTTGACATACATATCATTACTTCTAGTTCTTTGGTATGTCATATCAGTGAATCTTTCCATGGTTAGGTCCTCACCAGTCAAGTAAAATGCAGATTTTTCGATTGTTCCTTGTCCCAGTGAGGACACTCTACTTAAACCAACATATGTAAAGCCTGGGTTGTTTCCTTCTACTCCAGATTTACCAGGGTCAAATACCATTGCTTTGATTGGATATGTACTTCCAACATTGGAACCTTGAAATTTATGTGCTGTTCTGGCCCAGGAAAGTGTCAAAGGAATTTTTGTGAAAATACAGCATCCATTACGGCATCGTATTGAACATGGTGGAATTGGAAGGTATGACGGATTTGATTCATCCCAAGGTGGTCCCTTATATTCATCAAAGTCAACAATTACATATTTTGGTAGGTCTCCTTGTAAAGGGCTGTTTTTATGTTCAAAACGGATATCAATAACAGTCCCCATTGCACCATTATAAAGCCCTATGTTATCCCAGATGTTTCTATCAAGTGCTACTCTTGCTCCTCGACATATAGTGGAATTAATTTTTTTCAGCTCTGAATATGCAAAATGTGTTCTGTTTCCTACTTCTCTGTTACTTCCTTGTGCTGGAGAAAAGTATCCCATACAATTGCATACAGGATTTTTTTCATTTACAATTGATTTCATCATTGTGAAATTGTGTGTATCAACCTTTGCATTTGTATAGAATATCCATATTGCTTTTTTCATTAGGAATTCTTTGCGTTCTTTTGATATGTTTTCATTCTGAATATTGTATGTTAGCAGTTTTGTAGCTTGTTTCTTTGTAAGACCTTTTGATGTTCGCATACTTTCTAACATGGAAGATAGTTCGTTTTCATCTTTTTCAAGTCTGTGTGAAATAGTCAACTCAGTTACTTGTTCTGAAAGTGTCAGGAATTGTTCAAATCCTATCTTCTCTGTTATGTTCAATTTTTGTTGTGTGTCTGGTTTTCCATTCTTGTCAAATATGTAACTAGGTCCTTTTCCACGACCACTGATAACAACAGATGGTAGTTGATAGTCGTCACCGAATAGTAATACAACAGGTATCTTGCCCCATTCTGATAGTTTGTTGATACTTCCATGACAGCATTCTCTTGCATTTCTTTCACAAGCACCAAGTATTTCCATAGAGAGCAGTGATCTTTCATCAATTATCATGACAAGTATATGCTTGAGTGTTTTAGAAAGCTGGTTTTTGGACTTATTTGACAGTTCTTTGGTTGCATTTCTCACACTTATTGCAAACTGTTTATGGCATGTACTTCCACCAATGTTATATGCTGCAGCACCAGTTGGTGCTGACACAACAGATACCTTTTCTGTTGGAAACATTTGTTCAATGATTGTAACAATAACATTGATTGTTCTTGATTTTCCTGTACCTCCGGCACCCTGTATTGTGAGGAACAATGGTCTGAACTTGATTTCAGGGTTTCTGTTCTTGTTTTGTTGAAACTCTATCCATTCCTTAATTTTTGCAATGACTGAATAGACAACATTTGATTGTTCTTCACTATTTTCAATGTCTTCCAAAGTATAATTCATGTTGTTTGGTTTTGTTGGTAGCTTTTTGGTCTTCTTATCAGATGATTCAGAATTTGTTTTTTCACAGTTAATCCAATCAGCGTCGTTGAGTTCAGGGTCATATTCAGTTTTTGCTATATCCCACGCATAATTCAATCCTCTGTCAAATCCAAACTCTTCATATTGATTTCTAAAAACAGTTTGTGATTCTATTATGGCCTTTGCTTCTTTCGTCATGTTTTCACCCGGCTCAAAAATTAGATTGTCATCATTATGTGCACATTCACGTTTTTTTAAAGACCTTTCATAAGTTTCTTTTGCGATTGCAAACTCAAGCTTTAGTTCATCTGGACAGTTTTCTGCAGTGAGGAAATTTGTGTATTCCAAAATTATACTTTGTTTTGTTTTCTTGCTTGTGTCACAAAGAAGTCGATTGTTTTTGTTCCATGGTTTATATAAAATCAATGCTGCTTTTGCATACTGCCATTGTATAGGGAAAGCAGGACTGTTTTGCAATCCTGTTGGATGTGGAATTGTATGTTTTGATTTCATTTTCTCTTTGAGTAGTCGGTTTGCTTCTTTTTTGTCTTGCCGAATAGGCTTGTAAACAGTATGAAAGTAATCATTGAGGTTCATGGTGAGGTCTTTTGTTCTTGATGCATATCTAGTTACAATATTTGTTGTGTTCTTTTTTCTTTTGTACTGTTTTTTTCCCAATATTTTTGTGTACTCGCTCAGTGGTATTGAACGAAATACTTCGGTACATTTATACAGTGGAAGTCTTAGTATATCACATGATGATTCTGCCTTTGAGATAATTCGATCTGTCATGAATCCATTAAGGATTTTCCTACATGCTGTAACAGTTCCAATTGTTGATCCTTCTGCAAAGTCATTATTCATTGATAAAATCATAGTTGATATTGCTTGTACTTCAGCTGGATGGGTTGCATTTCCTTTTGTACAATATGAAGTAACGTATCCTGATATTGCCGCAATGTCTTCTGCATTAATTTTAAGTGGATCTTGTGTGTAGATTAGTATTGCAAGATCACAATTTGCCCTCCACGATTGTAACTGTGTGTATGATGTCTGTTTCATTCTTGGCTCAGTGCGTTTTAAACGCAGTAGTTTGATTCCTCGACTATCATCAATCTCTATTAAATCTGTGTTTCTTACTTTCCAACCAGGTGTATCACCCATTCCTGCAGTGACTTCTTCTCCCGCACCAACTCTGCATATTTTTTTTGTATCTTTGGTTACATAACTGTCATACCAAACAATGTGTCAGATTCTAAACAGAATTTGACACATTGAACACATGGAAATTTACTTACGTGTTTCTTTTGTGACGGAGACAGAACTTGTTACATTTGTGAATATGTACCTTTTCAACACAACTTATTTTGTCATTTGTGTCATTTGTTATCTGACAGAATGGTACTGATATTGGATTGACTTTTGTTGTTGCATCTTCAGGCAATTTTGATGTTGGCAATTCTTCACTTAGGTCAAACCGATGTCGTACATATGCAGATAAGATGTTAGTCGCTTTTTTCAGATCTTTTTCTATCTCCCATGCTTTATAAAAGTCATGTAGTAGAAATTGATCTGAGGTTATTCCCAAAAGATGTCCATGAATTTGTCCCCGACCTTTGGTGAACTCAAATCTAAGCCAATAGTGTGTTATGCCAAAGACTTTTTTCCCTACAGTTTCCATCCAATTGTCAAGTCGTAGTTGAAAATATTCCTGAATGATAGCAGTATATGTATCTACCAAATAGCATTTTGCTTCCATTGCTTTTTCTGATGTAGGGTCTTTTTTGCATATTCTTACTTTTTCTCTGTCATTTGTATCTTCAATTCTATCAAACAAGATGTTAAGCAGATCATCCCACCAATATTCTGCACAAGAGAATGTCATAAAAAGTGTTGGAGGTCCATGACCTTCTTTCAGGTGATAATTGATCCAGGTATTCAGTTCATGCTTACGGTATCTCCACCAGGCATCGCTTCCTCTGAGGCGTGTTCCAGCATAATTGATAATCTTTTTCACAAATTCTGTGTTTCCATTTGAAATTTCTTTTTGCACTTCTTCAATAGTAATGTCTTTGTCATCAATATAGTTCTTAACAAAGTAAAACCCTGAATTGTTATTTACATGCCTTGTCAAGAAATTAGGTAGATGGAATGTGAAAAGTTCATCTGACATGAATCGACCGTCAGGCCAACGGAGCAATCTTTGCGCCCAATCAAATGCAGCACTTTCTTGTCCCTTTGTTTTTGTATTAGTGATGTCACCAATTCCAGCTGGAAACAACCATGGATATCCATCTGCAAAGATCCTATTTGTTGTGAATTCATTGATTGGTTCTTCATCTACTCTTGGAAACATTAAAGGGCTTACTTGGTGTCCATTTGTAGTCATTGCTTCCTCAAGTTTTTGTCTTATATTGATATTGTCTGTTTTTTTGTTTGTAGATAATGTAGGTGTCATTCCCAAAATTTCCATTGGTTTAGATATGTCCTCACATGTTTGTTCTGATGATACAGTTACTGAGTCAGCTGTTTCTTTCTTATCAATTTCCTTTTCAACATTTTGAAGTACTGAAATTGATTCAGAATTAAGATGCATTTCTGATGATCCTTTCATCCAATCAAGATTTGATTCAACGATGGTCACATTCTTGTATCCTGGATGATGTTGCTTTAACCAATGCAGTGCTTTCAGAACTTTGTTCCGCCGAATTAGGAATTTCTGATGTTTCACTTCGCTTTTTGTTGTTGTTGTATATTCTTTCACTACACATACCATATTGACTTTCTTTCGTGGCAATTCATTACATATATCCTCAATATGTTTGTGAAACATAACTGTATGTCCTTTCATGCCAATCTTTCCCTTATATAGATGTGTGCAAGGTAAAAGAACTAGAGAAAGTTAAGCATTTATTGTCAAGTGAGTAAGTCGGTAAAGTGGTTGTCAAAACAACAACAAAAGCTAATTTTTTTAAATTACCTTGATATTTCTGAATGCATAATTTTTCACCAAGTGTCAATCCAATCAGTTCACTTGGTTGTTTATATTGCCATATTTCATTTTCTTTCCATAATGGTAATAAATTGTCATCTATTAATGATTTGAATTCAACAGCTTTGCCCAACTTTTTGCAACCACGACAAAATATTGTGGTTGATTGTGGTCTTTTTTCTGATGTCATAACAATACATCCACATGTTTGGCAGGGATATATTGAAATCTGAGCATTTCTGTAATCGAAAGCTAACATTGAGAGCATTTTGTGTTGGTCATTTTCTGACGAAGAGTAGAACAGTGATTTCACTGCTGCACTTATTTCTAAAACTTTGTTGTTGTCTCGTGCTATATGTTGTCTTTTGGTTCTAATGCTTTGCAGCATTTTCTTAATGCGTTCTTGAAACATGTTTTTGGTTGCAGAGTTACAAGGATCTTTTTCTCTATTGTTGAAAGAAGTTTCTATACCTAGACATACCTCTGAAAGATACGCCTCGTTTACAATTTGTATCTTGTCTTTTGGAAATACAATTTTGCGGTTCAACAAATCAACCATGAAACGGTCTTCGAAGTGTTGTTTGTCTGTCCGGCAGGAAGAATAGAATACATCACACGATTCATGTGTGAGATTCTGTATAGAATTTGCCACATAAAATGTGAACTAACACTTACGCTGCCTGAGGTTGTTCTTTATATATTCTTGTTTTTCAATTGATTGTAATAAGGTTTCTTTTCTTTTGTCAATTTTACCTAATGAAAATATGGTTGTGAAGTTATATGTTAGTTTTGAGTTAAGTAGTACTTGTATTTTTTCGATAGATCCTTTTTTTTGTCAAAAACATAGTGGCAATGTACTGATGTAATGTGATGTATGTGTTCAACTGTGTACTGACTGGCTGGTGTTACTTGGAAGGTATCAAAACATTGTTCTGTGTATTCATTTGTTTCAGTAGTGTTCAGTATGTTGATGAATGGGTTTAATATGCAGTGTGTTTTCCTAGTAATTTGTTTCTTGTTTGTTGTGAATTGTTATATGTAGTGATATGTCTTTTTTCTCATCTTTGTCTTTTTTCCTCCTTCTGTAGTTGTTATTTTTACAGAAGTTTGTTGGCTTTCCTTATCATTCTTCACCCCTTCTGTGGTACCCGCACTCTTTCTAACCGCTAAAAAAAAGCATAGTAAAAAAGTTTTGGGTGAGATTCTGTTTAGAATTTGACACAAAAAGTCGACATGAAAAAAAAATCATTGAAAATGTACAGACTTACCTACGTCCTTCTGATTCTTGACATAGAGCTTTCAGTGGAAGTAGAGGAAGTCATCATCATGTTGTTGCTTATTGGTGATCACAAGTGATGAATATTTCTCCTCATATGTACCAATGAAGTCTGGAATAATCTCCATAATGTCAGTATCAAGGAACAGGTAGTCAAGTGCAACATCCTTTGTATGGTAGAATGGAATTGTTGAAATATTCTTCAGGATGTTTGATTGATCAGTTGCAATGATTTTTACATATTTGCTTCCATCTCCATCGGTTTTGAAGTATTCTCTCATGTTGTCAGGCTCAAAACCATTGCTTTCAGCCAGATTTGCAAAGTCCATTGCTATTTCTTCACTTGTACTTGACATATATTTCCCTTTGCATCCGATCCAGACTCCAAGTAGGAACCAATCGGAAAAAAATTCATCATGGAGTAAGTTTTTCATTCCATTCTCTACTTCATTGACCATTTCTGTCAAATCTTTGTCTGTATGAATATCTTCAAATTTCAAAATGGCAGTAGACAGATATTTGGGCCAATTGGGGTTTCCTATTACATCAGCACTAGATGTTCCAGGTCTTCTTTTTTGTGCATAATGATTTTTGAAACCATTCAAAAGTTTGTCACAGTATTTTCCACTACCAATTGCATGACGCTGACCACTCATGAATTCACACATGTGGGTGAAGTAATTTCCTCGAAACATGTACATTGCTTTACTGACATGACCGTGTCCAGTTGCAGCAGTCAAAGCAACAATAATTGTTGCAGTACCATCTTTTTTTCGCATTGGTTTTGATGTAAATAGTTCAATCCTATCGCCATCTTTTGACAATGACTTTGCTTTTGCTTTATAGCTATCTTTCTTTGTTTGATTTATATTAGCACCAATTGACTTAAACGGATTGAATCTTAATGCCTTACCTTTTTTTAAAGTTGGAGTTGTCTTGTCAAAAAGTCTACGTGACTTTCCATCTGAGTCGGGTGTGCATTTAGGAATAGAAGCGTAAGCTGGAGTGTTTTGTTTTGTGGGTGTTGGAGGCAAGGTGGCATAAGTGTTTGTGGATGCTGGAGTGTTTGTTACAGATGATAAATCATCTGTAGCAGACCTATCTTGGTAGTTTGCTGAATTGTCTTTGCTAGGCATCTTATTAGATGATTCAGAGCTTGATTTCTTTCTTTGCTCAAAAGAAGGAGATTTGCAAGTGTCCGTTACAAAGGAATCATCATCAGGAATGAAAGTTTTATTTCTTTCTTTAAAGTTGTTGTTAACAACAGTTGGTTCTGATATAGGCATATACGTTGGTGCAGCTTTTCGTTTGAGATGACCTCTTGTGCTGACTGCGATTGGTAATGGTGTATGTCCAATTGTTTCTAGATCTTCAATATCTTTGTCATCTTTCATATCATAACCAATATTTGTATTTTCACCAGACGGTTCTATAGCAATTGAACTATTGACCTTCAGCACTTGTACAAAAAGGGACGTCAGCTGTTTTTTCTTTGCACATTTTGATTCATCAATCACTGCTAGGACTTCCTTAACAGTGTGATAAGGGAACATATGCCATGCATTGTTTTTCATAAAAGCAACAATGTCAGTGCTGGATTTCTTTAGTCTTTCGTTGTCTTGCTTGTTAATTACTGTCAGCAAGAGTGAATGTGATGCACCCCTTCCTTTACTAAAATGTTTGTTGTTGAAGGTGATTACTTTTTCATAAAGATTCAAAATTCTGTCATCGGTAGGTGTATTTTCATTGCTCCATTTGCTGAATCCCATACAGCCATCTTCTTTTCTGAAACCAATATGGTATGCTGCATACAATTCCTGCTCGGCCTTTGCACAGAATTCAGAAGACCTGTAATCTTTTGTTCTACTTTTGTTGTCAGTTTTGTAATGTTTGTTCACCAACTTTAATTGCTCGTGCAATTTATTTTTGAATTTTAAAGTATCAATCATTTCCTTAATCAAAAGGTCATAACTGAATCCACCTTCAACTTGTTCAATGCTTTTTGACCTTAGTTCTTCAAACAAAGCTGAGGCATCATTCATATCTGAAAGTACATACTTTTGCTTATATAAGACACAACCTAAGTTATTGATCTTTTGCCAAAGGAACAATCAGAAATGTATTAGAAGAAATTAAAAATTACATAGCATATTAAGCAGTATGTATGCTGTTGTCGAAATCATATGTACTTTTATATTACAAAGTTTGTTTCAAATTCTATTTAGAATCTGACACAGAAGATGACAGACTTTTTTTATTAACGACAATATTTGAAATGTGTTCAGTTTTCATATACTACATATGACCAAATTTGCAGAATGTACATTCAAAAAGTGTCAGTTTGTGTGCAATTCTATTTAGAATTTGACACAAAATATGACAAACTTTTTAACACGAACAAAAAGTTATGAAATTAGTTCAGTCCACACATTACCATATATGACAGTTTTGAACAACACAACAAAGCAGAACTCATAAAACAAAAATACATAACAAGAGGTATTTGCAGAATGAACATACGGATATGACATGACATTAAAATGAACAGTACAAAAGCACTAAGAACATGATATCTTCTAACCACAAAGTACTCAAGCATATAAGTACTGAAGACGAACGCAAGCGAGCACATGCAGAATGACTTGACAGTAAAATGAACAGTACAAAAGAACTAACAACATGATATCTTCTAACCACAAAGTACTCAAGCATATAAGTACTGAAGACGAACGCAAGCGAGCACATGCAGAATGACTTGACAGTAAAGTTAACAGTACAAAAGAACTAACAACATGATATCTTCTAACCACAAAGTACTCAAGCATATAAGTACTGAAGACGAACACAAGCAAGTACATGCATAACACAGTGTTCAAGAAGGTAAAGACAATAAAATTAACAGTACAAATGAACTATCCACATGATATCATCCAACATCAAAATACTCAACAGCTATACAAGTTATGAAAAACTTGTCTAATATAAGTCGCAACATATGACTTACCTTTGCACTGTTGTAGAAATGATTGTTTGCCTTGTTAAATTGTGTCTGAAAGAAGCATTTCAGTTCTTCTGTTGTTACAATCATATTAGAAACGAAATTTTATGACTCAACAGGATATTATGAATTGATTTCTTTTCCCAAAAAAATATAATATGAATTATTGTATGATTTTATCGGCAGGTACTCGTTAGAATTTCTCTCTCGTTGTTCTAAAGTACTTATATTTGTACGCAATTTGTACTGGAGCCTCAAGAAGACACTTCAAATTAGTGTTCTCGAATCATCAGAAAGACATTTCAAAATTGTGTTCTCCACTTGACACCAGTATGCAATATGTAAGGAGATTCTTTGAAAGTAGTGTTCTCAAAAATTACCTGTTGTGTCAAAGTCTAATTCATTGCTCTAGAGTACTTACATTTGTACGCAATTTGTACTGCATGAAAAACATTTTTACACACATGAGCTGCTCGAATGTACTCACATCATCTATCTGTTTGTTTCAAAGTGCCAGCAGTCCTTGCGATATTTGAAATGGGATTGTTTCAGCTCTGAATGTTAGACTGAAATCAATATTGAAATAACTATTGAAATATACCCTTTACACTGTGCGTACTTCAAGGAGAACTTGAATTATTATTATAGATATATAACAAATGAACAGCGGTGTCATATGAACTTCTTAGGTATAATACATCTTAATCCAGTAAATAGCCTACACAGAAAAAGACAGCCTCATAAATGAAAAAATAGATTCAATGACAAAAATGAATACCAACGGATTATATACCGACGTACGCATTCCTTTAAATGAATTTTACAGTAGCCATACTGTTGTTTGTTTAATGTTTGATACATCCTAATCCAGTAAATAGCCTACACAGAAAAAAGAATGCTAAAAAAATAAACACCTAAAGTCATTCCTATAAAAAAACAACTAAAAAATTTACACTCGGAGTTATTGACAGGAATGAGACAGGAATGAATACCCATGAATATCCTACCGACGTACATATTCTTCTAAAAATATTTACAATAACAAATGCGATAAAACTTCATACTGTTGTGTTCTCAGTTAGGTGCTCGCAAAAATATAATTTTTTCTTGTCA
>Ga0181418_1000804_pt1 | contig 10403 bp, 10 predicted proteins | sample 41SPOviralmetaG_FD_130143 | JGI IMG/M metagenome (GOLD analysis project Ga0181418, IMG submission 130143) | Marine viral communities from the oligotrophic San Pedro Time Series (SPOT) site, San Pedro Channel, CA, USA - 41 SPOT_SRF_2013-03-13 | ecosystem: Environmental > Aquatic > Marine > Strait...
CATAGAATTCTGGTCTGATCATTTTCTTAGCATATCTCGTTAATAGACCTTTTCTTGGTGTGAAAGTGTCTGGATCATATACTAATGGAGTCATAATCAATGGAATGTATGGAGCAAATACAGCACCAGTTTCTAAGAACTGATTACCTCTATATCCCATAAGGATTGTACCTTCTGTCATATAAGGGTTTTTGTATACATCATATCTGCTGTTCATTTGTCCCATTTTCTGGATACCAAAAGCAAATTTCATCTTAGCAGCATCACCATCAGCATTTGAAGCAAATCCTGGGATTGATTCAATGATTGTAGCAACTGAAGGAGAAATTACCATAAAGTTTGCACCACCTCTAAGAGTTTTCTGGTGAATCTTGTTAGATACTTTCTGTAATTTAGTTCCTAAAGTTTGGAACCATTGTCCCTGTGCATTAAAGAATCCTAAATCTTCAAATCCTGTTTTAGCAGCATTTAATGCTTGATTGTTTTTAGCACTCCAGTACTCATCAGCAGCTGATGCATCTGAAATTAACATATCAAGAATTTCAAGATCAATTTCTAATGAAATGTACTCACTCATTACTGAAGTTAATTCAGCTTCAGCATCTAATGCTTGGTAAGCATTTAAATCTTGAGCGAATTCAGGAGTCCATTGTGCTTTTAACTTTCTAGTTTTAGCAACAATTGCTTCTGATTTCATTTTTACATCAATCTGAGGGATTGCTAATGCATCTGCACTTGTAGATTCAGCATTTGGTCTACCTGCACCTGCAGCATCTTCGAAATCACCTCTTGCGTTATCGACTGGTTGTTTGTTATATAAAGCAAATACTTTACCTCCAGATACTGGAATATTTGCACTATTTACAGCACCATCAAATACAAAATAAATTTTGTCTTGACCTGCATCATACTCAGTATACTTAGGTAATAATTTAGCTATAGAAGCATCATTCTGAGTTGAACCTGAAGAAATTACGAATGCTCTAACTCCTTTTTTGTCTGGATCAGATAAATCTGAAGCATCAATAGATACTGAAGTAAAATTACCTGCAGCAGCTGAAGATGATAATTCTGCTTGGTAATGTAATTGTTCCCAAGAACCTGTAGCGACTACACAGTCTACAGAAGCTGAGAATTGGTTTACAGAGTAACCAAATCTTCCAGCACCATAAAGACCATCTGAAGGATCTGCGTTTGGACCTGGGTTTGTGTTACCGTACATAGAAGCTGGACTAGAATATGCATTTCCGCCTGGGCCGAAATTTAATTCTTTATCTTGTCCATATTGGAAATCTAGGAAAAATACTAGACCAGAAGGTAAATTCATTGGTTGAACAGAAACAAATTCTTTAGCAGAAATTTGTCCAAATACTTTTCTTACTAATGGTAAAGCAACGCCTGCCCATTGAGCACCAGCACCAACTTGGAAAGTTCCACCAGTACCTGTAGTATTATTTGATTGTTCAACAACTAATTGCTTAGCTTGGTTTTCAAGAATCATACTCATGTTGTTCTTGTTAACTTCACTATCGAATCCTTCTAAAAGTCCTGTTTTTTCCCACTTTGATGCTAATCTAGCAGCATCACTCTGCATGTTCTTCCAGTTACCTGCTGAGCTTTCTAAAAGTGAATTTAATTGTGACATTTTTAGTTATTTTTAGTTGTTATTATTAATTATTTTAAACCTGCCAATTTCTTGAATCTAGCCACCATTGGGTCAGTTTCAATAATTGGTTTTTTAGCGTTAACTGATTTTGATACTCTTGAAGCTGTACCTAAAGATTCTGTTATTGGGGATTTTTTCTTAGTCTTTAAACCTTCGCTTAAAGTTTCGAATACCAATTTAGTTTCTTTTACAGTACCTGCTTTATCAAAAGCACCTAATACTTTAACTTTTTGACTTTCTGTCAAAGTTTTTGCTTTGAAAATCTTGTTAGTGTATAACAATTTTGCATTAAGCAAATTAACTTCATTTAAATCAGACTTTAAAGTTTTAATAGTTGAATATGCTTCATTAAGCTCTTCTTCTACTTTTTCTTTTGCCTTGTAAACTTCAGCCATTTCAGCTTTTTCCATTTTTTCTTTTTTGGAATCTTCTTTTTTAGCTTCGTCTAATTCAATTTCTTTGACTTCTTCGTCTTCTGAAATTTCAACGTCTACTTCTGTATCGTCTACTATTTCTTCTGTTTCGTCTTCTTCTTCGAAATTATCGCCTGCTTCTAACTCGCCTGAAGCAACCATATCTGCAATTACGTCTTCAATGAATCCTTTGAGGTCGTCATCTGACATTTCATCAAGATCAATTTCTTCATCTTTCATGTCTTCTTTTTCTTCCTCTTCACCATCTTTTTTTCCGTCGAGGTAGCCTTCTTCTTCTTTGTCAGTGGCTTCATCTTCGTTAAGGGTGTCTTTGCCTTCCATTTCTTCGTCTAATTCTGCTAAGATTTCGTCTAGATCAATTTCTTCATCTAAATCTTCTTCCATAGGTTTAACGTCATATTCAGTCTCATATTCTGGAGTACCTGGTTTGTCGTCTCTCATATCCTTGTTTTTCTTCAGCATTTCATCTACTTCTTTCTCTTCGTCTAATTCCATTTCTTCTAACTTTGTAGCTAGCATTTCTTTTAGTTGAGGAGTAAAAGCTTCTTCAAGTGCTGCCTTAGCATTTGCGATAGCGGTTTCTTTTACGGTTTTGGCGTCAGCGATAGCTTCTTTGAGAATGTCTCTTTTTGCCATTGTCCTAAAATTTAATTGTTTGGGAAATACGTTTATTTGGAAACGTAATAGATTTTATATTATGTCAATGCTATATGGGATAACATATTTTACGGTTATACGTATATTGGGAGTCTTGAAGGTCGCAGTTTATATGATATAATCTGAATCAACTGCTGGGAATTTTGATACTTGTTCTTTTTCTAAAGAATCATCCCATACTACTACACCTCCATCTTTAACATCAGTAATATAACTTTTAAGTTCACCAGTCGCTTCTAATTCTAAACCTGATGCAGGGTAAGGAAATGTTTCTACATCACCTTTATCATTAATATAACCAAAACCTCGTTTTCCAACATATAAAGCTTTTGGGTCTGAAAATGCTTCTTTTGATTCTGCTTCTGCTTTTAGTGGGTTTGCTTTACCTTCTTTTTTTTCTATAAAATCAAGTACCCCTTGTAGTTTATCAGTAATTTTACTAGGTTTTTTAAACGATAGTGTTTCTAATCCTCTGTAAATGTTCCCACCCCAACTAGGTAATATTTCTTTAAAACCTTCAACATCCTCATCATACATAGTTGACCATCCCTCATTTTGCCACCATCCATTATTTATAGAATCATCTACTAATTTAGCAGATTTTGGGTCTTTTATTACTTTATAATCTTTAAATCTATCTATTTGTATGTCCATTTGATATAGTGTTTATTAATGTTTTAAAGTCTTCTTTTGTTTTCTTTTTATTTAAATGGTATGATTTAAAAAATAATATTTCTTCTAATGGAGATAATCTTAAATTGTACCCTTCAAAAAATATGAAATTATATGTTGCTTTTGGGTTTATGTATAAATCAAATTTATTTCTATTATGTGTTATATGATTTCCTTTTACTGGGTATTTAGGAGGTAAAATGTTAAATGCTTTGTATATTATTTCGTTCTTATCTATATATTGAGTACTAATAATATCAAAATCTTTAATTTTCCTAAATGGGATGTAACCATATATCATTAATGGTAAACTTCCTCCTAGTGAAATGAAATCAAAACTATTTTGTATTTTTATATAATCTTCTAAATATTTTTCTAATTGTATGTCTAACTCCATTTAAAACTTTTAACGTTCAAAGATATCTCTATCATTTGGATCCATAAATTGACCGGTTTCATAATGAAATTGATATTTGTCCTTTGGGTTACTTTTATTTATTATAACATATATGTCTCCTTGACTAATATAGTCAAGAAACCAAGTATCAGTATTACCTGTTGCTGTACACCAATCTGTACCTGATCCTAATTCACAACTTGCGCCATATAATTCTTTTGAACCTTTTGGAAATTTAAATATTTCATATCCATCAACTTCTCCAAGTTTTAGTTTAGTATATTTTTCAGCCTTAGATATTCCTTTTTGTTGTGAAATATCTTCTCCTTCTCTATCTTGTATTTCTTTTGATTTTTTAATAAAATCATCTAATGCGTTTTCATCCTTAACCATGTTAATATCCTTAAGTGGATATTCTCTTTTATTTCTTTTAAATGTGTCTAAGTAAGTTTTGTATTTATATATATCTTCTTTTTTGATAATAGGTTTTGCTTTTTTAGTACCTGTTACTCTAGAAGTTAACCATGTAGCAAATGCAGAATCTTTTTGAGCTGCATCTACTATATCTTTAAATGTGTTTCTGTCTATTCTACCTGTGTCTACAAATTGAGTTTGTAGCATGTCTATAGAAACTTCATTCAACTTAACTGAGGAATGTGTAAGTTGATTTTCAATTAGATATTTTCTTAAATCAAAATTTTCCATTATTGGTCCTCTTCCCAGTTTTCAATTACATTATCTGCAAATGCCTTAGAGGTTATTGAAATATTTTTTGGGTTAGACCCTTTAGCATTTTTTCTTGCTTTACGATAGTAATAATCATTTGATACTTCTATGTACTCTTCTAATTCACTATCGATCATTTCATCACCTATTTCTTGTTGGATTAATCTTTTTACTTCTGGTAGGAAATTATCAGCTGCATCCGACACATCAGCTGCATCATCATAAGCATCTATATCCCAAGTAATTGCTTCTTTTAATAGCTTGTTTTCAGCTAAATATTTTTTTAGATCGAAATCTTTCATGGTTAAAATATTGGGCAATTGCCGTTTGCACATAGTATTTCTGTTACTATGCTGTTGGCTTTTGCGTATGGATAATTATTATTTATTTTATTTTCATTTATATTAATAGTACCTTTATTATTAATGTTAACGGTTTGCATAAATGAACCTGGATTAGATGGTGTTGAAACAAAATCCCAACATAACAATTCAAAATCATCTTGAACTTCCATTAAATCACCTTTTTGTTCTAGTGAACCCATTCCTCTGGATGATACACCTACTGTGATACCACTGTCTATTAGTGCTTTTAATATGTTTCCTGATGGTGTAGGTAAAATTTCTATTGTACCCATTATGTTTTTACCATCCCAGTTTATGTCTTTGATGTTGTGTGAAACGTTTTTTAGGTTGATTACTTGAGATTCAGGGTGGTCTAGTTCACCTGTTGCTCTGTTATCTTTAACTAAATCCATATACTTATCTATTTCTCTTCTCCATAGGTCTTCAGAATAATATCTACCATTACCGTTTTCAACTTCACAAGTTGCTAGTATACCTTCTACTAGAGGATTACCTCTTTCAGACATTTTACCTTCTGATAGTAAACCTTTGGATGGTTTGAATAGCTGTGTTTCTATAAGTACTTGTTTCATATTATCTATCTGAGGTATCTAAATTTAAACTAGCCTCTAATGCATTTTTAATATCGGTTCTTAATTCAGAAAGTGCTTTATCTACTATCATGTCTATACTAACTTTATCTCCTCTTTCTTCCATTCCTCTTGCCATTTCTTCTGCTTTAGTTACTATGTCATCTATTGAAGCCATAGCTTCTAATGGAGCTTCATCTTCTTCTAAATTTGTCATTATATCTATTAAATCATCTGATTTACCATCCTTTGCAGCCATTTGAGCATTTGTAACTTTTTTTAAAAAGTCAGGGTCATCTTGAACTTTATCATCTAATTTTTTAAAATCTACTTCTTCAACGGTTTCTTCATTTAAACCAAAAAAATCCATATAGTTTGCTGATGTAAATCCTCCACCTGTTACTAAACCACCTGCTATTGCTATTTCATTAACTGGTTCTTTATTTTCTTTTAGTTTACCATATCCTGATGATTTGTATTCACCTTTTGGTTCTTCTGGTTCGCCTAAACTAGGTGCTTCATCTGTGTATCCTACTTCTTCTCCAAATTGACCATTTTTAGTATAGTATATAGGGTCTTTAGCTAAGTTTTTAAATACTATGTCTTTAATTTCGTCTATTGTTTTGTCAGCATTTTTTTCTTGCTTCATTTCATAGTAGTATCCCATTTGAATTTGACCAAAAATCATGTTGTCAGGATTTTTTTCATCCTTGTAGTCATAATTTTTAGCAGCATCTTCTTCTACTTCTTTAGATACTTTTTTCTCTTCAGCTTTTGCTTCTGCTTCAGCTAGGAAATTAGAGAATGCAGTTTCATATGATTCTTTTTTTCTTTCTAAAGGATTGTTAATAGGCTGTAAATCTACATAGTTTTCTGAGATAATTCCTTTTTGTTTAAGAATGGTAGATGCTTCATTGAATGTAGCAGCATTAGTTATAAGGCTTGGGAATTTAGCCTTTGCCTCTTTTAAAAAGACACCTTTATGTCCTTTACCTTCTTTAATTAATTTATACTGATTTGCTAAGGTCTTCATTTGCTTGTTTTAGTTGGTCTATAATATCGTCTAATTCTTTTAATATTGCATCTGTCGGGTAATTTACACTGTATGAACCCGGATTTTCATTATAAAATTCTGCTGTTTTATTTTTTGCATTTGATACCATTGGAAGGATAGAATTTATTTTGTCTTCAATGACATCAAAATTTCTAATTCTTCCCTCTTGGAAATCATTATACTCAAATAATTTTTTTATATCATAGGATTTAGGCTTGATTTTTGGTACAGGCTTATATCCTAGTTTATAATAATAAATACTAGGTCCTTTTTTACCTTTCTTTCTAAATGCAAAAGGTGTTGCATATTGCGCTCCTTCTCCTGGGGTAAATGATGCTCCACCTTGAGAAGTAGATGATTGTTCTCCTAAAGGTCTACCATCATCATCCATAGGCATGAATATTTCATCCTCATCATCTAATTGTTCTTGATCTGGATTGTAATTTTCTTTTAATCTTAATACTCTTTCATATTCTTCAGGATAGTTTTTTCTAATATGTGATCTAAATGAATTAAATAAATTAGCTATATCGGCTGCAAATTTATCTATAACAGGGTCCATTTTAGTTTGTTCTGCTTTTTTATCTAAATCATTTAAAAATTCTCTAGCTTGTTGTAATGCTTTGTATGTTGAAGAAAAATCAGCTGCACTTGCTACATCCCATTCTATTGCTCCAGTTTCAGGATCAATATCTGTTACTGTTGATTTTACACCTTTTCTTATTTTAGTGTCACCTACCTCTATTTCTTTAAGCTTGTACTTGTACATTTTTTACTTCTTGTATTAAATCATAGTATTGTAACAAGTTAGTTAAATCATCGTCTTTAACTTTAGCTGTTTTGTCTAGTGTAGGAAGCATTTTGATTACTTCTTCTATTTTGATTTTAGTAACTTTATCTGTTACTTTAGTATTTAATTCTTCTAAAGTAGTTTTAATTTCATTTACTTTAGTATTGTAAAATTCTTTTAACCTAGGTGTATTGTCTATTGATGTAATAAGTTCTTTAAGAATTTCTTTTTGATCCTCTAATAACGTATCATACTTGTCATTAAATTTTTCAAGTAATACTCTATAAGTTAGTGTTCTTAAGGTTTTATCGTATTTTTGAAATTCATCTACTACTGTTTCTTTTTGTTCTTTAACTACAGGTTTTTCAGATAAATGTTCTAGTATAGTAAACTTATTGTTTATTTCTAATTCAGGGTTAGAAAATTCTTTATTTGCTTTAATTTCAGTTAACATATAAAAAGCAGCCTGAATTTTGTAGTGAGGTAATTTATGTCTAAAAAACTTAGTTACATCATAGTGTTTTTTAATTTCACTGATTAGATTATATTTTTGTCTTTTTAAAGCACTTCTATTTAAATTTAAAGAAGATTCTAATAGTGAATTTAAAATTAAATTAGCTTTAGCTTCAGATACTGCAGTATGTTTAGCTAATTGTTCATATAACTTATATTCCTTCCCTAATTCGGTTTTAACAAAATATTCTTTTAGTATCTTTCTTGCTGGGGAATTCATACCATCTAAAGTATCAGCAGTAATTTGGCGTACTAATAATTCAAAAAGAATACCAGAATTTTTGTACTTTGAATGTTTTATGTTCATTCTTTGCAGTTTGGTTTATTTATAAATATATAAAAATATTCTATTATTTCAATTGTGATTCATCTAATAACCCGTTTCCGTTTTTTTCTTCTTCAAAAACTAGTTTTTTTCCAGTTTTTTTCGGTCCAGGTACTTTTTTTAACATGTTTTGATGTTCCATTGCTAGTGGAGAACCACCTTTAAATTTTGGTCTTAATCTATTAGATTCAGTATCATTACCACCCTTTGCAGCTTCTCTACCTAATGGATCTTTACCAAAATTATTCTCTTGTTTACCCCTATCAGTTAGTTTTTCTTTTGGTCTACCTAATGGTACTTTTTCATTATATCCATCTGGTACGTTAGCTGGATCTGATTGGTTTCTTCCTAAACCATATAACGAAGCTAAATCATGTGGTGTGCCATAAGATTTACCTGTTTCTAATGGATCATTACCTTCTGCCTCTATTTGTGTTAATCTAAATGAACGTTTAGCATCTTGTTGAACTAAATCTCTATATTCATCAAATTCATCTTGACTAAAGTGGAATATGTTTTCATAAATCCAATCTGTAGGAATAATTTTACTGTCAATCATTGATTGAGCTAATGTCATTTTTTCTGTCATTAACGCTACTCTTTCTTGATCGTATATGATTGATGGTGTAGTCATTGATAGCTCAAAGTTTGTTAAACTTTCATCTTTATATCCTTGAGTATATAAATGTACTAATGCTATTTTTTGTAATTCTGATACTATTATTCTTTGGATTCTTTCTATTGTACGAGCAAATCTAATATCTTGCGCTGCTAATGTAGCTTTGCCATCTGTATTTTCATCATAGCCCATGAATGCTTTAGGTACTTTAAGTGCTGCAAATAATTTTTCTCTTAAATATTCTACATCTGCTATACCATCATATTGTAATCCAGGTGTAGTATCTATTTTAGTAGCTGTGTCATTACCTCTAATTGGGATGTAAAAATCTTCTAACATGTTTTGCATGTTATATTTCAAATTGTATTCTCCTGTTTCTTGGTCTATGTGAGGAGTTCTTTTCATTTTTGAAATAGTTTTTTGCATAAAATTTTCTACTTCAGCAGGTGGAATGTTTCCTACGTTGATGTAAAATATTCGCTTTTCTGGCGCTCTTACTATACGATGTATAAGCATCGCATCTTCCATTAATGTATATTGTTTAAACAATTTACGTGCTGGTTCTATGTATGATCTACCATAAGGTAGGAAATTAGTGTCAGTAAGTAATCTAAAATGAGCCATTTCATAGTTATCAAATAGAATTTGATTACCTTGAACATTATTAGTTCCAGGAACATTATAATATCCATAACCTCCTGCTGAAACACCTTCTGGATCAAATGCATATTTTATATCCATTGGGTTATCTTCATCCTGTCCTTCTAACCTTTCAATATGGAACGCGTTATAAGGTATAACATTGTATACACCGTATTTTTCAGCTATTTCTAGTTTAAGGAAAAAATCTCCATATTTACACATATTTCTAATCCATGGCCATAGATTAAATTCTACATTTAATACATCATAAAATAGGTTATATAGTATTTTTTGGATATTTTCATCTGAACTTCTTATTTGTAATACTTCACCCATATCATTTTTAAGCGTAGATTCATCTGCTATAATATCCAAAGCAGAAGCTATAATAGCATCTGTATCCATAGCATCATATTCTGAATATAATTGTGGTCTTAGTGTTTGGTAGTTGAAGTTGTTTTGATAACCATATAGTGATGTAGGTGATGTAGAGTATACTCTGTTAAATCTATCTACTAATGAATTTGTTTCAACTTCTCCAGATTGTTGGATTTTATTAACATCCATAACCTTAAGCTGGTTACCGCCTTCATTTCTGATTACTACGTCTGTTGCGAATAATCTTTTTAGTCTTGAAAATAATCTAGTATCTGCCATTGTGTGTATATCGTATAAATATTATAAGAGCCAACGAATGTCCTCTTCTCCTTTAGAATATGGGTTGTCTATTTTCCATGGGTTTTTATCTGTTACAGGATTATAAACTCCTGAATAATTTGTTTTGTTTGATGATATGTTTCTTAACATACTTTTTGCTAAATCTATTCCTTGAGATTTAAATTTAAATGCCGTGTCTCTCATATACATTGCTATACCAAATGACATTACTAAATCATCATTGTAACCTTGTTGTGCTTCTGGTCTGCCATTTCTCCAAATAAAAGTTTTCATTTCTTCTAATAATCTTTTTAGTC
>Ga0181418_1000805_pt1 | contig 10389 bp, 14 predicted proteins | sample 41SPOviralmetaG_FD_130143 | JGI IMG/M metagenome (GOLD analysis project Ga0181418, IMG submission 130143) | Marine viral communities from the oligotrophic San Pedro Time Series (SPOT) site, San Pedro Channel, CA, USA - 41 SPOT_SRF_2013-03-13 | ecosystem: Environmental > Aquatic > Marine > Strait...
AGTACCTATAGATGCTGCTTGATAGCCATCATAGCCATTACCACCTGTTCTAAATACTAAATTTCCACCAAAACCATCAGCTATAGTTCCGCTAGTCATCATACCGATTTGTAGAACTGAATACCTAGCCGATGTAAAACTACTATTATAATATAGCTTAGCTGCACCATCCGTGCCTATAACTTTAATTCCAGAGCTTGGAGCTGTGGTATTAACACCTAAGGTTCCGGTAATAGATTGATCACAAAGTACACTACTCATTTATATATATATTAAATTAAACACCGGCCCCGAAGAGCCGGTTTGGATTATTATACTACTTGTTTTATTAAGATTCTGTAATCACCATTATTTACAGTGCCGTTGAATGTTATAACAACATCGTTGCCATCTCTAGTTACACAAGGATGTACAGTTGCATATGTTGTACCATCTAAAACCTCGACCATACATTTTCTTCCATCTGCACCAGTTGCATACATAGTTGCTACAGTACAAGTATAAACCGTCTTGCCAGTAGGTGTAGTTCTAGCTATACCAGTTGTTCCATCTGTTAAGGAACCTGAAAATCCTTTTAATAGATCAGAGAGCATAGAACCTTCAACAGCTCCAGACTGAATAGTTGAAGTGCCTGTAACATTACCAGATCCATTAAATGAACCTGATGTCCAAGCAACATCTCCAGTCATAGCTATTGTTCTACCTGTTGCTAACGCTGTAGCTGAAGCCGCGTTACCAGTTGTATCAGCGGCGTTGTTTGGTATATCAGAAGAACTTAAAGAACCTATACTTAAAGTACCATCACTACCACTTGTTTTAACTATACCGTTTGTAGATGTATTTAATTTAGTAGCTTTAGCTGCAGTACCTGAAGTGTTTTGGTTACCTGCAGTGTTAACACCTGGTAGATCAATATTACCGCTACCGTCAAAACTAACACCACCAATAGTTCTAGCAGTTTCTAAAGCATCTGCTGTGTCTGCTTTACCTGTTACATCACCCGTAAGGTTACCAGTAACATTACCTGTTACATTACCTGTTATGTTACCTGTAAATGTACCAGCTATTGCACCAGTACCAGTAATAGTTGGTGAAGTTAAGCTTTTATTTGTAAGTGTTTGTGTTGATGATTTTTGAACAATATCAGAGTTAGTTATACTAGCGATTTTAGTAGCCGTGCTAGCATTACCAGTCAAAGCACCTATGAAACCGTGAGCTTCTAATGTACCTAGCGTAAATCCACTAGTTGTGTTTACAGTTGTTCCTGGTTCTGCGTTACTATTACCAGTTGTAGCAAATACTTTAAACTTACCTGAGTCACTAGCGTCTCTAAATATACCAGAGTATTTTGTTCCACTTGATACATATTTACCATAAAAACCAATATCAATAGAATCAGCAGAATTGTCTTTAGCATATTTAAACATACTATCTCCTACCGCTACTGTTGTTGAGTCAATAATTGTTGATGAACCATTTACAGTTAAATCTCCTGATATAGTAGCATTACCACTAACAGTTAAGTTATCACCCACTGTAACCTCTGATGTACTATGACCAATTGTTACTGTATCACCTGAAGTGTCCGTACCTATTGTTATAGCTGATCCATCAGCAATAATAGCATCTAGAGATATACTACCAACATTTGTTATATCACCATCTGAAGCATCAAAACCTCCAGCTGATATTAAATCTCCTCCTACATCTATAGCTCCAAAGCCTGATGTTATAGAACCAGAGTTTAAAGCACCAGTAGAAGTTATTGATGTACCAACAACTGTTGATTTAAGTGTTGTTCCTGATAAAGTGCCAGCAGCAGCTGTTACAGTTATAGCAGCAGAACCATCAAAGTCTACACCGTTAATAGCTCTAGCTGTTGTAAGTGTTGCAGCGGAGCCTGTTGTGTTTTGATTCCATGTTGGAACGGTTCCAGTTAAACCTGAGTAAGGTACAGCTGACGCTGTATCAGCATTACCGGTTAAATCACCAGTTACGTCACCTGTTACATTACCAGTTACATTACCAGTTACGTTACCAGTTAGAGGACCAGAGAAAGCATCTGAGGTTACAGTACCATCAAAATATGCATTTCTCCACTGAACAGAGCTAGAACCTATATCCATCGTGTTAGTGACATTAGGTTGCACTGCTGATTGAGTAAGTTTCATACCACCTTGACCATCAGCGTTTGTTATAAACGTTATTTGATCAGCATTTCCAAAAGTTATTCTACCGTTATTAGAAGCTCTACCAATAACTAGTCCAGTATTGTATATACTTGTTATACCTGTTTGGGCAGCTGTTACTGCAACATCGTCCGCGTTTACAGTTATACCTGTTCCTGCGCCTACGTTTAATACTGGTACCGGACCGTTTAAGCTAGTACCTGTTAAACCAGCTCCAGCGTCTATACCTGTTAAATCACCAGTAGCTGTACCAGTTCCTAAAGCTATAAATCCACTACCATTATGGTATTTTAATTTATTACTGTCTCCTGTGTCTACGTAAATAGCACCTATTAGTGCGGTTGGTGCAGTTCCTGTTGCAAGTACTCTAGCGTTTTGCAGCACATTGTCGTTGATATTTAAATCACATAGATATTTTAATGCCATTTTTTATTTTTTTTGTTAGTTTAGATATGCTTTGCCAGAGTTCGCACTCGAAAGCGTTATTGTTAGTTGATTATCGTTATTGTATGTTACTTCACCTACGACAGTTGTGTCTGTTGATGAAACTATTGTCACTGAAGGTTTTTTACCTAAGTTATGTGTTATATTCCAAACTTGTTGAGGGTCACCAGTATTTTGTGAATAAACAAAAGCTGTATCACCTTTTCTGCTACTCATTACATAGAATTGATCTTTTACTATGTTACCATTACCTCCGGTATTAAATAAAGCTAGCGTATAAAAATTACTATCACCACTTAAAACAGTTGCGCTGTCTAGAGTATATACTCCAAAATGATTAGGATTATCTATAGAGGTTATAGTTATTTCAGTGCCTACAAAAGAAAGTAATAAGTTTTCAGCCGTATTTTGATTACCAAAATTAAACTTGCTAACTATTATACTTGTAAGTGATGTAAATGGTATTGTTGGATTACCACCTGTTATACTTATACTACCAGCTTGTCTTCCTGGTGTAAGATCTTGTTGATAATAATAACCAATTTGTGGTTGACCAGCCATATTGAACTTACTAATAGCTTTACCTATTTCAGGAACTGCATAGTTTTTAGTAGCCCCACCATTATCTGATCCTAATAATATATCAGATTTGTCGACGTTATTGTCTAAAGGATATTTATTTAATCTAGCCATTTATTTTTTCTTTATCATACTTGTAGCCTTTTCTGTCGTGCGTCCGCCGAAATAGGCTAAAACCACAGCCATCATGACCTTCTCAAAAGTATCGTTCCATGTAACACCTATGTTAAAAGGTATTGATTCAACGCTATCTAATATACCAGCAAGAGAGAAAATAGTAATACACCACACTAAAACCAGCGGGCGTACGTTTTTACTAAGCCAAGAATCAGAAGCAGCGTCTGCCTGCCATCTATTTGTTATAGCCTCGATCTCTTTGTTTTGCTGATCGTATATTAATTGTTGTAATTTTATTTTATCTTCTACACTTACGTCTGCTTTTGTTATTTCAGCTATAGCCTCTTTAGGCGACATAACACCTTGTAACACGCTACCGAGTGTAGGGTTTATTACTCCGGCAGCCCCCATTAAAAGCTTACCTACAGTTGTTTCACTAAATTTTTTTTTAGGCATAATATTTTATTTTAACATTTCCATCTGCGTCTAGCAGCTTTACCTCTTTCACCAGTCCAACCTCTTGATCTTGCACAAAAAGCTTTTCTACGTTTAGCAGCTTTGCTACCCGGCTTTACATCACCAGTTACAGCCGTCTTTAGCTTACTGCCAGGATTTTGTTTTCTATATGAAGCAACACCAGCGGCTGTCATACCAGCACCTTCTTCTGATTTTCTAAAATGTCTACCCTTACCTTTCGTTCTTTTGTTTGTTTGTTTAATAGGTGTTTCAACAACATAATCAGCATCACCAAAATCATGTTCCTCCCCTGGTTTCATATGTTTTGTCACACCATTACTACCAACACCTTTTACAGGAAAATTAACACCTTTCATAGTTATTTTATTACTAGGTATTATATTAACATCATTATCTACATCTGGGCTATCTGATTTGTAGCCAGTTGTAGATATTGCTGTTTTTATAGTTGAGTTTGGTAGTTTAAAAGCCATAATTAATTACCGAAGCCTTTCATTTTGTAAGAAGGTCTTGTTAGTTCTATTGACATTTTTACAGGTGTTCCACCTTTCTTTCTGATTTTTCTATTTAATCTATCTTTTTTCTTTTGAGAAATATTGTCAGCGCTTGCTTTTTTTCTTAAATCTGTAACTTGTCTTTTTTCTCTATCTCTTCTTTTTTGACTTTTACCTCTTTTACCAAACTCTCCAAAATTAGAAGTGTCGTAGTTCCTATTTTCCATTAACCTTCTGGTTTTTCTATTTAGGTACTTACCTTCTTTTACTCTGTCATCAGTTCCATCTCCAAGAATAGTTCTCTCTCTTTCTGTAGCTTTTTCAGCTGCTTCTAAAAGACTAGCTTCGTCAGGATATTTAGATGGATCAGCTTCGTAAAGAGATTTTGCTTTGTTTCTTACTAAATCATTAAAGTTTTCAGGCTCACTCATTTCACCACCAGGCATTGTTTGAACAGATTTAAACTGTTGACCAGTAAACCAGTCTTGATAGCCTGAAGAGTCTTGTTTCATATTTAAACCATCATAGTTACCTAAAGCTTGTCCAGATATAATAGCTAAATCATTAGCGTTAGGTTCTTGACCACGTCTTATAGCTTGTCTAATATTTTTATTTGCTTTCTTTATCAACCTTTCATCTCCATCAGAGCCTATTCTCATCATTCTCTGATTTCTCCTCATTTCTCTAGGGTTGAGTATATGAGTTAAAGGTTGCATTTGACCAGGTGACGTATAATTACCTGTTACGTTTGATACTTCTTCCTCGCTTCCTTCAGTAACTTTTATACAGCAAGTACCTCTATCGCCACCTGTAGGGTTAGGGTTTAGTGTATACCCTGCGCCACAAGTTTTACTTGGATTTGCACCCATATATTGATAACAAGGATCACTCTGTACTCTTTTATCGTGCTCTTTATATCGTAGACAAGCTTCGGAGTTGGGTGCCAAGTTATCACCTTTAACGTTTTTATCACAAGCGCCTGGTCCACCACTACTATTGTTATCCGGTTCATAATCAGTCTCGTTAACTTTAGCCCCAATAACACCTTCTATGTTAACTTCTTCATCACCTTCACCTTTTACTTCTAATTTTGCTTGTTGAAAAGGCGATGAACCTTGATATTGCGTTAGCTGTGGAGCTACTCTAGTTGTTGATCTGAGATTTACCCCAGTTCTTTTCATTTTAAATGCCATAATTGTTTAGTTTATTCGTTTGCTGTATTAGAAGCTGCTAGTGGATCGGTGTTTAAAACTTTTTTATCTTTTTTATTGAAAATACCTCCTAAAAATTTTGTGGGATCTTCTCCTCTTTCTTTCGCCGCACAGTTTTTAAATCCTTCATCTTTGCAAGCTTGTTCTTCTTTAGCTTTTGCTTCTGCTTCTTTTTTCTTTTTATCGTTGTCTAGATACTCTTGGTTTACATTATCTTGACATTGCGTCAAAGCATCACCAGTCAAACCAGTTTCTTCACATGTTTGTCTTTTTGAATTACCTTCAGCGTTTTTAGTGTCATCATCGCTGTCTAAAGGTGCAACTTGACTACCGTAACCACTACTTAAACCTTGATTAAAACCACCCTGTAAATTTGCAAAACCTTTTGAAGCTACTCCAGCCCCCATGACTAGAGAGTCATTAATTTTAAAAGGACTAGCTTTACCGCTGTTTCTTTGTACGTTTTTTAATTTTAACTTAAACCCCATTTTTATGCGTTTTTTACTGAGCCATAAGCCCTTGTTTTAGCTCCTTTCTCCCATGGAAACCTGTTGTCACCTTCTTGAAGCCATTTACCATTATATAATATCTTACCATTTTTTCTAGGATATTTCTTGCCATCATAAGTTACATTGCTGTCGGTATAATCTAATTTACCAGACTTCATGTCTTTTTGGTGCTCTATCTCTTCTTTAATAGCATGTTTTTGTACTACGGGAGAAACATCTTTGCTTACAAATATAGTACCGTCTTTATTAGCTTCAGCTATAACGCCTTTATCTAACTTCTTCTCTATTACAGGATATTCTTCCTTTTTTTTAAAAGGGCTATTTCTCTGTATATAAGGCATACTAGCAAGTTTCGCAAGGAGACTTTGGAGAGTTTTTAAATAAATAATCTCCAGGTCTAGTTGTAATAGCTCTATTACCAGCAGCAGTAGTTATCGCTCCTTCAGCTGGTTTTATTGGACTATCACTGCTTTGACCTGTAAAGCTACCTGCTTTTACTTTTGCCGTAATTGGCAATGCTACTTGTGTTCCTGTTTTTCCCATGATTTACATTTTAGCTATTTTACCTTTACCAAGGTTATTCTTTTTATTCATCTTGTTTGCTCTATTAACAAGTCTTGAGTTTTTTCTTACTTTTCCTGAAACAGCAGCGTTTTCTGCTTTTTGAGCAGTTTTATCATACTTCATCTCTTTTTTAGACTTAGGTGTGCCATCTGGAATAAATTTTTGTTTAGCCGGAGATTTACCATATTTACAGCCTTTTTTCTTAGCTGGAGACTCAGGCATTAAACATTTTCCTTTTCTATATACGCCTCCTTTTTTCTTACACGCTTTTCTTTCTTTACTTGATAAAGTTATATTACCTATGTCTTTAATAACTTTTTTGCCTTTTTCAAGAACTTTTTTACCAGTGTTCTCCAGTACTTCAGGTATATCTTTTATCTTAGTGTCTGTTTGCTTAACCGGCGAGTGTCCATATTTTTTAGCTGGAGATTCTGGTGCAGCTTTAATTTTTTCTTGTAAATGCATTGGTAAGTTACCTTGTTTGCCTACTAATGCTTTCATCATTGGCGATTTGCCATGCATTTTAAATGGTGTTTTATTATAAGCCATTTTTATTATTTTTTAGTTAGTTATTAGTTTTTTTAGTTACTCCCCGTGTTATTGTAATTACGTCTACTACTTGTAGAGGTAGTTCCTCCAAAAGAGTCTTGTCTTAAGTTGTTATTTGGTTTTGGCCCTGTAGCCTTTGTATACCCACTGTGTGATGTTTTTGTATAATCAGGAGTACCATCAGCTTTTTTTGGAGTGTTTTTAGCAAATCTTTCTAACGCTGCTTTTTGAGCTTTAGCTTTTTTATTAGTTATTAATTTTTTTGCAGTGTTTTTAATAAATTTTCCAAGTCCACTTTTTGCTACAAAACCTATTCCAGCTTTTTTAACTAAACCACCTACTGGACCTCCTGTTAACATATCCGAAAGGTCTATTACCGAGTTTAAGTTTCCTATTTGTGGTTTTGGCTGTGTGAATTCATTGTTGTCAAAACCAGACGGACCACCATCAAAAACACTTGTTGGAGTTTTACCTACTGCAAAATCACTAATTTCAACCTTCTGTTTTCCATCTGGAATTCCTGATTTTTGTTTTATTGGTGATGCGCCTAATCCTCTAGGTCCGCAACCTTTATAGCCTTTGTATGCCATGATTATCTGTTTTTGTCTTTAATCATATCATCAATGGCTTTATTATACACCTTATCTGTATATGACTTGTTATTGTAAAACTTGCTTCGCTCGCTAGTAGGTAAATCCTCCTCAGCAAGCAATATTCTGTAAATTCTTGAGATTAGCTGTCTACATCTGAAAGAAGTTTTGTAAACGCTGTATTTAATTGAAGTGCGGTTTCGGTGACGCCAAACATCGATCCAACCTGCTTTACGCAATCGTTCCCATCTGGCTTTGTCCCAGGAGTATGTGTATACACCCTCTATAAAATCATTACGTGTAAAATGAGTTTTGCAATCTAAATAGATTAAAAGTTCTAAATCAGCATCTTTTAACCCATAAGTTTTACAGGCCCATTTTCTAACGAGCCTGTAATACTTAAATAAATTCATTTCACGTATATCTGTAGAACTTAGCCTCATTCAACTAATACAACAGAGCTAAACTCTATAACAGTGTAAACATTTTCTTTATAAGATATACCATGACCAGCATGCTTATCGTAAAATATAACATCACCTGTTTTAATACCTACAACTTTGTCACCTGCAGATATTACTTTAGCTTTTTTATATCTAACATCTTTGTCCTTAGATTCTGCTATCTCTAAACCACCCATTTTTCTAGGTGCTTCTTTTATTTTTTCTATTATTATATAGTAGTTAATTGCTTTCATTAGACCTCATATTAGATATTACACAATCTGCAGAGATTATAGTCTTAGCAACACTAACTGCATTTTTTAAAGCTGATTTGGTTACAAGCAACGGATCAACAATACCTGACTCTATCATATTCTTAGTACAACCACAAGTTACATCTACACCTTCACCTTCATCCCATTCATCAACCCATTGTTTTCTTTCTGAATAATTAGCGTTTTCAAGTACTTTTTCAAAAGGGTATTGTATTGCTGACATCAAAATCTTTTCGCCATCACCACCATGAAACTCCGCGTTTTGAGCAGCGTTAAGTAGAGCTATACCACCACCTGGTACTACACCTTCCTCAATAGCAGCTTTAGTAGCATGAAGAGCGTCTTCTACTCTATCCATTTTTTCTTTTTGCTCAACTTGAGTGTAAGCACCAACTTTAATTATACTAACAACACCTGAAAGCATAGCTAGTCTTTTTTGATGCAAGCCTTTCCAAAACTTATCTTTAGTTTCTTTTACTTTCTTTTCTACAGCCTTTATTCTATCTTTTAGTAGTTTCTTATCTTTATCAACTGTGAGTACTGTAGATCTTTTATCAGTAACTGATTTTTTAGCTTTACCAAGAACTTCTGGTGTCATTAAATCCATGTCATCACCGAGTTGTTCACTTATAACTTTAGCACCTGTTAGCAGCGCTAAGTCCTCAAGTGTGTCTCTTTTTGATGGGCCAAAGCCTGGAGAATCAATTATGTTTATTTTTATGTTACCTTTTACCTTGTTCATTAGCAAAGTAGCAAAAGGTTGTTGCTCCATATCAGCTATAACTAACAAAGAAGCACCTTTTTTGATAACAAACTCTAAAATAGCTTGAATTTTACGCAGTTGCTCAATAGGTGAGTCAACAATTAGCACGTAAGGGTCTTCTAAAACAGCTTTATGGTTATCTTTGTCTGTATATAAGTGTGGGGATTTGATTTTACAGCCGCTTAACTCAACTCCATCAACTGTTTTAATGTAAGTTGTCTCATCTTGCGAGCTTTCCATCAAAACTACACCGTTTTTACCTGCTTTTTCGTAAGCTTCAGCAATTAAGCCACCTAAAACCTCATCATTATTACAAGAAATTTTAGCAACATGCTTAATTAGATCCTCATTTGCAGGTACTTTTATTTTTTCTAAGTATTCTAGCACTCTTTCAAGCGAATAGTCAATGCCTTTTATTATTTGGCGCGTATCTTGCCAACCTTCATGCATATTATACTCTTTTAAAACAGCATGAGCAAGGATGGTAGCTGTTGTTGTACCATCACCTGCTTCTTCTACTGTGTTACTCGCGGCCTGTTTAACTAATTTAGCACCTATATTTTCAACCGGATCAAGTAAGACTACGCTTTCCGCAACGGTTACACCATCTTTTGTTATCACCGGTTGGCCTATAGTGTCTTCGTAAATTACACATTTGCCGCCTGCGCCTAAAGTTGAACCAACTGCTTTGGCTAACTTGTCAACGCCTTTCATTATTTTTGACCTTGCCTTCTTTTTAAAGTAAAGATCTTTAACTATACTGTTTGGATTATTAAAATTCATTATATTAAATTGTATTTACTTGGTTTATTCAAATGTTTTGACTACTTTTGGGCCTTTTATAAAATCAGCTCTCTTTTTGTAGTGCTCGACAGATCCTTCAACTGCTTGTTCTGCACCAACTAGAGTTTCTCTTCTAGTTACGTCATGCCATTTTTCGCAGCATGAATCTTTTTCTGGGTCACAAGGACAATCGATGTCTTTATATTCTGTCTGATAATATCCATTAGGTAATTGTGTTATCCTCCAGTTCTTTTTTTCTGAAAGATGGTTCCAAAGGTTAATGGTTTCTTTGGAGGTTTGTTGTGGTTGACTACTCCACGTATTAGTCTTGTAATAAAAATACGTCATTTTTTTGGTATTTAAGGTTAATAATTAAAATTAGAACTAAGGCGCCGATAAGAC
>Ga0181418_1000807_pt1 | contig 10387 bp, 10 predicted proteins | sample 41SPOviralmetaG_FD_130143 | JGI IMG/M metagenome (GOLD analysis project Ga0181418, IMG submission 130143) | Marine viral communities from the oligotrophic San Pedro Time Series (SPOT) site, San Pedro Channel, CA, USA - 41 SPOT_SRF_2013-03-13 | ecosystem: Environmental > Aquatic > Marine > Strait...
ATAACATCTAAGATAGCTGCAAACAATGTAACAGGAGCTGAAATAGCAACAGATTCAATAGTAGCAAGACACGTAGCTGCTAACGCTATAGCAAACGCAGAAATATCAGCAAATGCAGTAGACAGTACAAAAATTGCTTCTAATAGTATTTTAACAAGACACATAGACGATGCACAGATTACAGCAGATCAACTTGCTGCAAACTCTGTAGATACAGCAGAAATAGTAAGTGGCTCAATAGACGCCATACACCTAGCTTCTGATTCAGTTACAACAGCAAAAATATTAAATGCTAATGTAACAACAGCGAAGCTAGCAGATAACGCAGTTACTGCGGCTAAGATCGCTGACGGAAGTATCACAAGCGCTCAATTAGGTGCAAACTCAGTAGATACAAAAGAACTAGTATCAGGCTCAATAGACACAATACATATAGCAGACGACCAAGTAACAAATGCAAAACTTGCAGTAAATTCAGTATCTGCAGTAGAAATATCTGGAAATGCAGTAACAGCTACACAGATAGCAGCAAATGCTGTATCAGTAGCAGAACTTAAATCAGATGCATTAAGTGGACAGACAATGTCAGGTAATGTTACTTTCTCAGGAAATGTGACAGTATCAGGAACCTCATTCGCAGCTTCAGCTACCACAATTACAACTGGAGATTCTCTTATCTCAATGGCAACTGGCAACGGAAGTTCAGATGCAGTTGATATAGGTTTCTATGTATTATACGATACTAGTGGTACAGACAAATACTCAGGTATATTCAGAAACGCAGATAACTCTGGTAAGTGGCAAATATTTAAAGATTTACAAGTACAACCAACTACAACTGTAAATACTTCAGGAACAGGTTATACAAAAGGGGTACTAGTAGCAGACATAGAAGGAAATGTAACAGGTAACTTAACAGGTACAGCAAGTGCAATAGCAAACAATACTGTTAATGCAAGTAAGATTGTAGCAGGAAGTGTTACAACAGCAGAAATAGCAGCCAACACAATAGCAACAGGAAACATAGCAGATAACGCGGTAGATGGAACTAAGATCGCTCAGAACAGTATCTTAACAAAACATATTGATGATGGACAAGTAGGAGCAGCTCAACTAGCAAGTGATGCAGTAACATCAGCTAAAATAGGTGATAACGCTATTAATAGTGTAGCATTTATATCAAGCGGTTTAATTACATCAGACTTAATATCTAATGGAACTATTGTATCAGGAGATATAGCAGCTAATACTATTGCTACTGGTAATATTGCAGATAACGCAGTAGATGGAACTAAGATAGCACAAAATAGTATTCTTACTAGACATATTGATGATGCACAGGTTAACACTGCTCAATTAGCAGGTAACTCTGTAACAGCCGCAAAGATACAAGCAAACGCTGTTGGTTCAAGTGAGATTGCAAGTAATTCAGTAACAGCAGAATCAATTACTGCAGGAGCAATAGGCTCCTCAGAATTAGCGGCTAACTCCGTAGATTCATCAGAATTAGTAAGTGGTAGTATTGATACTATACATATTGGAGATGACCAAGTAACAGCAGCTAAGATGGCAGATAATGCAATTAACAATGTAGGTATGATATCCTCAGGATTAATTACCGCAGACTTAATAGCTACTAACGCAGTAGGCTCAGCAGAGATAGCAGCCAATGCAGTAGACAGCGCAGAATTAAAGACTGGCTCAATAGATACAATACATCTAGGAGCTTTACAAGTAACAACTGCAAAAATAAATGCTAATGCTGTAACAGCAGCTAAAATAGCAGCAAACGCAGTAGGTACAAGTGAGATTGCAAATAATTCTATAACAACTACACAATTATCAAGTGCAGCCCTTAGTGGTAAAAGCATGTCAGGGAATATAGGATTCAGTGGAGCTAATGTCAATATTGGTAATGGCACTAGTGCTATACTTGAGGCAAAAGGTAAGATAGGTATTCAAGATGCAAATCCACCACAAAAACTACATATAGATGAAGTAGCTGGTATGGATGTAGGCACAGGAAGTTCTTCAGCAACAACAGTATTTACACTAGATAGTTTTACAGCTTCAGTATTTAGAACTGCTAAGTACTTAGTACAGATAACAAATTCAACAGACAGTGATTATCAATCACTAGAAATAACACTTTTCCATGACGGAACAACAGTTTATTTAACGCAGTACGCTTCTATATTTGACAATGGGGCACAAGCAACATTTGATGCAGATATAAGCAGTGGCGCTGTAAGATTAAGAGTGACACCAGCAAGTGGTGACACAATGGCTTATAAATTTATAAGAACAACAATAGAGGTATAAAATGGGACAAAAATTAGATTTTAATATCGAAGACGCAGGAATAAAAATTGATGGTGTTCAAGCCGTAGATTCCAGCGCAAACTTTCAAGGTGCAGGTATCGCAGCAGCCAAGATTACATCAGGCACAGTGCCTTCAGCTAGATTACCGCACACAATTACTACAACTGCTCCAACAGGAGTAGGAAGTACGTCAAGCGGCCACATCTTTTTCGTATACTCGAGTTAAGACATGGCAATATTTGTAAACGATTCTGGTACATTACGGACTGTTCGATTTATCGCTGTCAACGACAGCGGAACCATTCGTCGTGTCAACGAGGTTTACGTCAATGATGGCGGAACTTTAGCTGGACCGTTTACTGCTACGCACTCAACTACAAGACAAACTGCTACAACTACTAGTACTATATCAGGTGTACAAAATACAGTATTCAACACGACTACTACTTTTGATACTGACTATAATACAACAACTACGTTTGACACAAGTAGAACTACAACTTTCGATACGAGCAGAACAACAGACACAAGTAGAACAACTACATTTGCAACAACAACAGTATTCAATACAACAACAAGTACTACAACTGCTTTTAATACGACTACAGCGTTTACAACTACAACTACCTTTACAACTACACAAGGTACAACGACCGCTTATACTACAACTACGACATTTAATACAACGACAACATTTAATACAACGCAGTCAACAACAACAGCATTTACAACAACTACAACATTTAATACAAGTAAAAGTACTGTTACCGCATTTAATACTACAACAGCATATATAACAGCTTTCGATACAACAATAGGAACTAGTAGGAATACTTCATTTGCGACAACAACTGCTTATATTGATAATACTACTTATGCTACTGATACGGCTTATATAGATAATACTTCTCAAGCAACAACAGTAAGCACAAATACTACACAAGCTACAAATACAAGTAGAAGTACTAACACAACACAAACAACTGGCACTACTACTACTTTTGCAACAACAACTGCTTATATAGATAATACATCATTTGCTACTATAACCTCTTATGATACTACGCAAAGCACTAGTACAGCAAGAAGCACTAACACAGCTAGAGATACTGCTTATATTGACAATACAACATTTGCTACTATAACAGCTTATACTACTACGCAGGCAACGAATACTGCTAGAAATACTAATACAGCGACAGCATATATTGATAATACATCATTTGCTACTATAACAGCTTATACTACTACACAGGCAACAAATACAAGTAGAAGTACAGGCTTTACAAACTCTACTGCTTATGATACTACACAGGCGACAAATACAAGTAGAACTTGTTCTTTTACAAACAATACAGCCTTTACAAACTCTACAGCATATATAGATGTTACTACTTTTACAAACAATACAAGTTTTACAAATATAACTTCTAGAACTACAGTTTTCCAAAATAATACAAACACTTCTAGAAGTACTAATACTGCTAGAAACACATCGGTTGGAACTAACACATCTAGAAACACAAACACAGCTAGAAACACAGCAGTTACAAATAATACTGCATTTACAAATATTACTAGTTATATAACTGTATTCATTGACTTCAACTTTGACCCAGAAGCAGGAACTGACTTTTATTCGCAAAGTGATAATACATCAAGAAGTACTAACACTTCTAGAGGTACAGCTGGTAGTAGAGCTACAGGATTTACAAATTCAACTGGATTTACTAATAATACAGCTAGAAGCACTGGCTTTACAAATAATACAGCGTTCTCAAATGCAACAAATACAAGTAGAACTACTACTTATAGTACTAATACAGGCAGAGCCACTGCTACCTCTGTTAATACAAACACAAGTAGAAATACTAATACCGCTAGATCAACAAACACTTCTAGAATTACAGCATATATAGATAATACATCATTTGGTACAAGCAGAAATACAAACACTTCTAGAACTACAGCATATATAGATAACACAGCATTTGGCACCAGTAGAAGTACAAACACTACACAGGCAACAAATACAAGTAGAAACACTAACACATCAACAGCCTATATAGATAATACAGCATTTGGTACAAGCAGAAGTACAAATACTACTCAAGCTACAAACACAGCTAGAAGTACGAATACTGCTCAAACAACTAATACTGCTAGAAATACTAATACAGTAACAGCCTACATAGATAATACTGCTCACGCAACAAGTAGAAGTACAAATACTACACAAGCGACAAATACTTCTAGAAGTACTGGCTTTACAAATAATACAGCGTTCACAAATAATACATCATTTGGAACAAGCAGAAGTACAAATACTGTTCAAGCTACAAACACAGCAAGAAGTACAAATACTACACAAGCTACAAACACAGCAACTACATTTGCTACTGATACAGCTTACATTGATAATACAACATTTGCTACTATCAGTGCATATATTACTACACAAGCTACAAACACAAGCAGAAGTACAAATACTACACAAGCTACAAACACAAGCAGAAGTACAAACACTACTCAATCCACAGCGTACGAAACTGCTTATATTACTTCGAGAGCATCTTCTAGAACTACTGGAACATCTCACTCTACAACGACGACATTTAATACAGCTAGGTCAACAGCTTCAAGTAGAGCTACAACAACAACGTTTGAAACTTCACAGGGAACAGTTACAACTAGGTCAACAGGTTCAAGCAGAACAACAACAACAGCATTTGATACAGATAGAAGCACAGCCTCTAGTAGAACAACTGGTTCAAGCAGAACAACAACAAGTACTTTTGAAACAAGTCAATCTACTCAAACAAGTAGAACAACTGTATTTGGAACTACAACCACTTTTGAAACAAGTAAGACTACTACTTTTGGAACAGATAGAACAACTACTACTACTATATCCACAAGTAAAGCAACAGAAACAAATAGAACAACTGATCACTTAACAACAACAACTTTCGATACAACAACAACAGTATTTGAAAGAATAACCGCCTCCCAAGCAGGTACAATTTTTGATACCGAAGTTGCGAGTCTAGCAGACTTTGGATTATCTTATTGGGATGGCTCACAATGGAGCGATTCTTAATATGATAAAAGCAGAACAAGAAGATATTACACCAAACTATCTTAATAAAAAATTAGAGTCAATGATGGCAGCCGTCTTTGACCATATTGGTGAAACAGAAGAAAGAATAAAAAACCTAGAAAAAGAAATTTTCAAGCTAAGAAATGATAACAAAGCAGAAGCCAGTTAAGAAAAATAAACTGGTAGCAATGACTATAAATGAGTCATTGGGAGATATACCAACTCACTTCATGAAGTCAGGATCTTGTACAAGACCTAAAGATGACTTAGATGGATTAGCTAGATTGAAAGAGAAACTTGTTCTTGACACTAGTGAAGGAGTTGACTGGGAATATGATTTATGGTTTAATACTAATGAACTACATAGTATTAGAAAATGGTTATACACAGATTTTTTAGGTAAAGGAATATACTGTAGAGTTAATTCTATAAAAATTAACACCAAATTATTTAAAGCGATTGCTAATTCAGATATAAAGATTGATGAAGAAAGAATCGAAAAAATAGTAAATGGACTACAGAATAAATATAATTTACAATGGAATACAGAATTTTATGATAAAGTAATTTTCTTACCAGGTAGTAATTTATTATGTAAAGGAACTGTAATTGATTATAGACGAGTAAAGAAATTAGTAGATGAAGGATATGTAATAAAACCTCATCCAATTACTGCTCATGTTTATATTGCCGATTTAAAAAGAAGATTTGGTGCAGAAAATGTACTAAACAAAAAAGAAGGTGGGTATGAACTACTACTTAATTGTAAAGAAGTAGCGACTGCTCCAAATAGTGAGATGGGATTAATTGCACTCCTTCTCAGAAAAAGACTTTCTCTTGTTAGCTTTCCTAAAGAAGCACGAGAGAAAAATTTATTAACTTACGAAAGTTTTTATGATACAGTATCAAACAGACAATCGTACCTTGCACTTTGTAAAATACTCTCAGCAAGAAACTCTGGAGTAATATTTGAATTTGATGAAGATGCGGAAGAAAGACTACAGGCATATGTAGATAACTTTTGGGAATTTAAAAAGATAAAAAATGATTGAAATAGTACACCCCTATAAAAAAGTATGGAGTATGTTTACTTTAGCATCACTCCTGCCCGATAAAGAAGAAGTTAGAATACATCTATATGTAAATAATAAAGATTGGGATGAAGCTCCGATTGAATGGATAGTAGATAACTTTCCAAATGTTAAAATATATGAATCTTTTTGGAGAAAATCAGACTTAGCGAAATGTATGTGTCACTTATTGGATCATTGGAAAGATAAAGGTGGACTACATAAAAGAATAGTTTGGCTAGGTGGCAACAATATAATAAACGGTAAATGGTCTAATAACTTTCCTAATGAAGAATTCTTTGCGGGGTCTGTTTCTTTCTTATCACATAAAAGAGTCTTTAGAAAACATCCAAGATTTAAAGACTTTTACAGAATTTTACAAATACCTATTTCACCAACTAAACTACAAAATATTGATTCAGAGTTTATGATATTTAACTATGACATGTTAAAAACTTTTTCACTTGAAGAGTTATTCTGTCCTACAGAAAAGGACGGCTTAGAAGCAAGATCTCCTAATATGCCTAAGATTGATAGACTTCTTTATCAAGCAAGTACAGAATGGTTTATGACAAGATTATTAGGTTATCAGCATAAATTTATGCCACTATACATGAATGGTAAAAATGATATTTTAGTAGAACTAGAATCCCTTGGACCACTTGACAGTGTTAACTATAATGTAATGTTAAGAAAATGTTTTCAATTAAATATACAACATAAGTGGTTAATTCAAACTTATACAATGATACCTACAACTATACAACTATCTCTTCCATGGGATATGTATACTAACTTAATTCCTAGCATACCTATAAATATGCGAAATGCACGAAATAATGAAATTTTGATGTTGAAATCAACTAAACAGAAACGTGTAGCTGGGTCTTTAGTAAAAGTAGGATTTAGATTAGGAAAAATCTAAAAATTCTTCTTTCAAATCTGAAAGAACTTTCCATTTAATTTTGCCTCTATCGGCTAACTCTTTTACTATTTGTTTTTCATTTGGATTGTGAGGACTCCTCTCCTTACTATTAACTGGCAAATGCCAACTAGCGGGATAGTCTGCTCCTGTAGAGAAAGGCAACTTTTTAGAGAAAAAATCAAATCCTATGATTTCTATACTCTCATATTCACACTTATTTAAAAAATACAATATACCAAGAAAACCTGCAGAGGGACGATCACCTAATGCCTTATCATTAGTAGCTCCTACTAAATCAAATATTTCTAGTATTTCTTTATCTGTAAACATAACTTCATGCGGTTGAGTAAATTTAGGAGTAGATGGCTCTGTGTTCATATGTATTCTACAGCGATTAAATAATATTTTGGCATTTTCAAACCTATGATAGTGCCTTTGCCTTAAGAAACCTGTAATCCATATATCAGTTTTTTTACCTATCTGTTCAAAATTTTCATCTGTAGGTATGCCTTTTCCGAATCTAACAATTGTGTCAAAACTGTCAATATATGAGCCATACTCGTGTTGAAGTAATTCTACTGAATTTCCTACTAATATTACTCGTCCCATCATGACTTCAATCCTAAACTTCTAGCGATTTCTTTTTCATTTTGAATTTGGATATAATTTGCAGGATTTTCAATTGTTATTTCAGTAATGTCTGAGTTTTTTATCACCCAATCTACCCACTCACCTGCTCTCTCATATGAGATACTTGAATGCATTGAAGACTCTAATAACCCAAAGTTGATTGTAGCAATTCTACACTTGGCATCACTGTTATAATTTAAGTTAGTTGCCATATGATTTAGAGCGGCCTTTTGTGCGGCGTACTTATATCCTTTAGATATATTAGGTTGATGGGCTCTTGACGAAATATTAACTATTGTTTTAGTTTCATCATCTTTCCATACCTCGTACACTTCTTCGAGAAGTCTGCACTGTTCCCACTCTACATGAGCATTGTTTACAAATACATCATACTGTGACCAATCTGCCCCAAACTCTACTCTTATTTTATTACCTTGTATACAATTTGCTAATTTACTGCTACCTGTTACTGCGATTTTCATAGTACTCCTTTACTAGATTAAAAGATTCTTTTCCAAATAGAGAACCATCAACACTACACTTATTGCAAGGGCTGTGTGACCTATCTCCTTTTATTAATTTTTTACGAATTTTTGTCATAGGTTTACCAAACCATACATTGTGTAATGTATCTTGTAGTAAATTTCCCACAACATGTTCCCTTCCCCAGTCGTTTGAACAAAATAGAACATCTCCATTCCAGTCTACAAACATTTTATAGAAAGGATAATGACATGGTTTACCTTTTAAAGAAGTCACATTAGATTCTTCTATACCTACCCAATCGATGACCCCGCTACGGTTGTTAAGTAATAATCCATGGTTCTCAAAATCTCCCCAATGCATACGATACTTGTATTTTTCTTCAGGTATATTTTTCATAACTTTATCGAAATGAGTCATTTGTTCTACGCCATCATAAAGATTTATGTAAATTAAATCTAATCCACTATATTCAAATAGTTCTTCTGCGTATGTTTGGGTAAGTTTGTCGCCATTAGTGTTACACTCTAAAGTTGCTAATGGAACTGTGTGTCGAAAGATATGAACTATCTCTCTGAAATTTGGGTTGAGTAAATTTTCTCCAAATCCACTCAATGATATTTTTCCACTAAAACCTGCCTTACCTAGTTCGAGACCTATTGTCTCGGCTCCTTTTATGGTAAGATGCAAGTTTCTATTTGGAAATACTTTTGGGTCGTGTCTCGGACAAAAGACACAAGTTCTATTACATAACTCTGTAGTATTTATTTCAACAGTAAGAATCGAATCTAACTCTGTTAGGTTATTCTTTTTTGCCCAATGTTTCTTTTCCTGCTCTCGTCTGTGTGCTAAAAAGTCATACTGGTCTACTGCTACTACAGGTATGTTTCTCATTATAATGAATTATATATGTCTGTCCATTCTTTACAATATTGCTCATGGTCGTTTATACCCATCCATGGTCCGCCATCTGTAAAATGTACTCCTTTAGCTCTCTCACCAAAGTCATAATAATTTACTAAAGCATTGTAAGCAGCAGGTAAAGAACCTACTTTGCTAGCCCAAGTAAACCCATGAAGATGCCTAGCGGCTGCATTATTTACATACCACTCATTTAAGTTTACACATTCTTTATTATTAAAATACATCAACGATGACCAATATTTTTTATCATAAGGCTTGTTTAGTTTATCATGCATTTTAGTGTATTGGTCAAACATTAAGTCTGCATGCTGTACGCACATAACTTCTTCATTATCTTTCTTAAAATGAGTTATCTCTTGTGGGTCACATCTCCATAGAAAGTCACCATCACAAAATAAAGAATAGCCCATGTAGTTGGAAAGATAAGGAACAAGAAATCTAGTAAAAGCAAATTCGGTATTCCCTTTCTCTTTTCTAGTGTATATTCCCTGTTCCTCTAATTCCGAAGTAATTAAAGGTATAACTTCGTGTGTAGGATTAAATCGTAAGATTGATGCCTTACACACTTCAAACATTTCAGGATATGCTGATTCATAGCCTACGAATATTTTCATTAGTCTTCCTTTAATTGTTCGCCAAGATCATTAACATACGCCTGTCTAGCCGTTTGTGTAATAGCCATCTTGTGCTTATAATCTTCTAAATCGATATCGCACTTGTTTATTGCATTAACAATACTTTGTTGTTCTTTAGATAATGCTGATACGTCATACGAAGTTTCATCGATAGTGATTGTTTGTGTAGGTAGTTCTGAACTCATTTAAATACGTCCTGCCAATTGCCTTGTGTACTCGCCTTAGCATACTCGGTAGCACGGTTTTCAAAAAAGTTGGTATGCTCAACTGCGTTGACTTGCATGTCAATCCAAGGTAA
>Ga0181418_1000808_pt1 | contig 10382 bp, 11 predicted proteins | sample 41SPOviralmetaG_FD_130143 | JGI IMG/M metagenome (GOLD analysis project Ga0181418, IMG submission 130143) | Marine viral communities from the oligotrophic San Pedro Time Series (SPOT) site, San Pedro Channel, CA, USA - 41 SPOT_SRF_2013-03-13 | ecosystem: Environmental > Aquatic > Marine > Strait...
AGGATTTCCACCAGCAGTTAATGCAGCGGTAACAGCTAATGATGTATTTACTAATGCTTGTGCAATGCTTACTGCTTTATTTAAGTTAAATGCTTTACGTTGCGCTTCTTCATCTTCTTTAGCAAATGCAGTTATAAAATTACCAATAGCGCCAAGTGCATCACCAGCCATTTTAATTTTTGCTTGTTCATTAGCTTGTTTAGCTTGTAATTCTTCTTTTGCAAATTTTTGATTTATATCTGCAATTGCTGTTTCTTGATTAAATCTAAGTTGCGTAGTATCTTCACCATACTGTTCTGCTAATTCAATTAATCTAAAGTATTTATCTTGTACTGCTTGTATTTCTAATTCTTGTTCACTTATAAATTGTTGATTGTATAAATCTGATTCTATTTCTAATTCAGCACGAAATTCATTTTCAATATCTATTAAATTTTGCTTATGCTCTTTTAAATTATCTTCAATTCTTTTTAATCTATCTGCTTCATCCTTTGCTTCTTTTGCGGCAAGTGCATTTGCAGCTGCTAATTTATCGGCAGCATCTTTTTCTCTTTTCCTTTTTGCTTCCTTTCTTCTATCATTTGTTTTTCTTACAGCTTCTTTTTCTTTTTCTGTATTATCTTCAACAACAGCACCTAATTCTTTAATAGCATCAATTTCTGCTTGTAATGATTTTTCAACATTATCAAGAACATCAACTTGTTTTTGTGATTCTTTAACAGCATCAGCAGTTTTTAAATTGGCTAAATCTTGTGCTGACATTCTAAGTTGTAGTGTAGCTATATGGTCCATCAAGCCAACATTAGAACCTGTTTGCGCCTCTGTTTGTGCTTGTATTATTTCTTTAAACTTTTCAGTTCTTAGTTCTGCTACTGCTTCTTGTTTAGCTTTTAGTAATAATAATTTTGTATTTAATTCTAATGCTCTATTTATTTCTTCAATAGAATTTTTTTCAGCATCTACATTGCTTAATAAACTTGGGTATTCATCTTGTAGTTTTTTTACTGCTTCATTTTTTTCTTGCCTTGTTAGTGTTTCATCATTTAAAACATCTTTCAATTTATCAGCAGCAGATAATTCTTTAGCTACATTTTCAATAGCTTTTTGTGATGCTTCATTATATGCATCTTGTTCTGCTGTTGTTGTGCTTAATGCTTTTGTTAATTTATCAAAGTTTGCAATCAATAAACCAATACCAACAACTAATGCGCCAATACCTGTTGCTATTATTGCAGTTCTTAAACCTTTAAATGATTTAGAAGTGGCATCAACAGTTTTACCAAATAGTTTATAAATTCCTGTTGCTACAACTGTACCAGCATTATTAATTTTTTGTAATGTATTTGATGTTGCTAAGAAATTATTTAATAATTTTCTACCAGCACTTAAACCTTCAATAGCACCTTTAAATGCCATTGATACACCAATAGCAGTTTGTATCTTTTCAACTGATTGCGCTACTGTTCCATCTTCACCACCTAATAAAACAAAAGCACCTGAAACATCGCCTACTGCTCCTGTTAATGCTCCAAACTCAGATGCTACTTGCTCAGAATCTAATGCCTCTAATGCTAATTCAGTATTCTTTAATTCAGAACGAGCTTTGGTTAACTCCTTTGATAGTTTTTTAAATTCTTCACTACCAAAGTCAGCTTGTTTTAATTCATCTTCTAATGATGAAATAGCATTTTCTAATCCATCAATATTTCTAATGGCTTCTGGTGCGCCTTTTAAATCAACCTCTACTAATATTGTTTTCATTTAATTTTATTTTATTTTGTAATGCTGCTTCTTCAAATGTTTGCACATATAGATTTAAACCTAATGCAATATTTATGTTTTTATCAAAGATGTTATTTTCTTTGCAAAATTGTAATCCATCTAATATATCTTTCATTATGTTGGTTCGTTTAATAATTCAAGTGATGATTCACCTGTTTGTAATTTAGTAGTTATTTTATTGATCGTAAAAGCACGACCATTTACAAATATTTTATCAGCTAATGAATACGTTAATAAAAATTTTAATGGTAGTATAGCTTTGTATTTAAATATCCTTGTTTTAGTGTTAAATACTCTTAGTATATAATTTTGATAATACAACTGAAATAACGAATTATTGTTTCCACCATAATCTGTCAATGTATAGCTGTTTATTTCACTACCAAAGTTTAGATTATATGTTGGTGCAGTTGATGCAGTTCCTAATTCACTTGCGTTATGAGGCATCCAATAATAAGTTATTGAAGTTCTTGTACCAGCATCTGCAATACCACCATCTTCTTTTCTTTCACTATCTACAAAATTTATAGGTGTGCTTATATTAGATTGATAAACTCCATAAAATAGTAATGGTTTTGGTAATACAGGATTGTCTGATTCATTAACGCTTAAACCATATTGTATTTCAGTAAATGATTCATCATTTAAGTTTTGTAATCTTTCATACAACATATGACCAAATTGTGTTTCAACTTTATATGTAGCGCCTCTACTTGCGTTTGCTTTATAATCTAATTTACCATATCTATTGTTATGAATGTTTCCATATGCTAATGCAAGTTTTGTATTTGGTTCTGGATATTCAAGTGTAATATCTGAAAATGGTAATGCTTCACTTACTGTGCTATCATCAGTTTTAATATATTGACTAATGTCGTGCGTTGTTGTTGAATCACTATAAAAAGAATCTAATGTTTTAACAACTATTTTATCATCTCTATCTAAAAATGCAGTAAGATTAAATTGTTTAAATAAACCTTTAAGAAAATCTAAAACTTTTATTTCTGGCGCTTCTTCGGTTGGTAACAAATATTGTGGTGAAGCTGAGATTGTAGCAACAGATGTATATGTGCTAAAAAAACTTTGTAATGTTGTAAAAGCATCTATTTCATCATATGTAACAACAAGTTGTAATGAAAAACTTATTGAAGTATTTGAAACAACTCTTGTAACTAATTCTTTTTTCTGACCTATTGCAAGGCCTGTTCCTAATATTGTTCCATAACCTACTTCAATACTTTGCGTTCCGCTACCTGTAACAGTAGCAACAACTGTATCTGTTAAATCATCAATAATATCAATCGTATAAACTGTTGTTGATACAGTTGGAGTTACTTCAGCAGCATATCCGAAAGTATCAAATGAACTTTGACCTTCTATTTTATATTTACCATTATCAAAAAGAGATGTTGAAGTTGCTCCAAAAAATGTACAAGAGTTTGGTTTTGTATCTACACAATTAAATGATGTGCTAACAACAACATCATATCCAAATGTTGGAACCTCTATTTTTCTATTTAACCATAAATACAAATTGCTAAATGCAGCAGAATCAAAAAACTCACCTGTTTTAAAAGAAACATTATATTGTTCTTCTATTGCCTTTATAATTAAACTTGCTTTAATTGCTGGTTTTAAATCTTCAGGAAATACACCCCTTCTGTTATATGTAGGATCATCGGCAGATCCAGCCATAAATACATTACCATTGTCAGCTCTAACTATTGTATAGTTTTCACCATTAGACATTATGTCGCTACTAAGTGTTAAAGTATTATTATCATCAATAGCATTTACAGTAGCAATAGTATTATCAGTTGTATTTTTTACAACATCATTAACTAAAACTTTATTTGTAAAATTTTCACTTATATCTACTAATTTATCGCTTTGTGATGATGTAGCAGTTCCAGACATAACAGTAATATTAGAACTATCGTAAATATATCTTTGTTTTCTTGAAATTAAAGGATATATAATTGCATCTGGATATAAAACAGAATCAACAGTAATATCTAAACCAGAATCTAAACCAGCTCTAATTTGTGGAACTGTATTTAAAAATTTAAAATTATTTAACCATACTAAATCATCTAATTGATCTTCACCAAATATATTATTTAAACTAACTGTTTTGCCAAAGAATGTAATCTTGTAAACACTTGGTTTATTGTTCTTCATCTTAACTTCCTGAAGTTGTACTTTACCACTTTTAAAATGTTGGTAATTTAGTTCTATGATTGCTTCACTTTGTATGTTGCTATCAAAACCATCTATGTCAGGATTGTACCAATGTTGGAATAGTTTATTGTTGATCTTAGATGCTGGTAAACTAAATGTTTGTGAATAGTCAGTAAATACTTTGTCAATATCTCTTACATCTTGAATGACTTGTGTTAGTGTTACATTCTCATCACTAAACATATCAACCTTCACATAATCTTGTGAAACATTATCTCTAAACTGTGGCTTTATAAATAATATTAGTTCTTGCATTAATGTACGTTATTAATTAAATCAAAAGCATAATCAAAGTTGATTGTATAGTTTATTAATTTATCATTTAAACTTGTTTTATATGTAATTGATGAATCAGTAATAACCATTGGATAAATAGTATTGTTTCGTGTCATCCATACATATTCACTAACTAATAGCTGTTCAAATGTCAAGTTTAAATCTTCACTATAAAAAACGCTGATTAATGTGATAGATTTATTTCCGCTTTTATTAAATACCTTTTTACTATGTGCTTTATATGAATATGTTAATGCTGTATAATCTAATAAATTCCTGTTGAACTCTTGCTGGTTAGTTCCTAATCTTTCAACTGACTTTTTAAACATCCATAAATCCTGTAATGCTCCGTATTTATTTACAAAGCTTATTTTAGCAGTTGGATATTTACATTCTTCAATTGTTTCTACTGTATATGTTCTTGGTAATGTTGAGGTGATTATTACTTGGTCTACATTGCCTACATAATTAGGGTACTGTATTTTTTGATTAGTATTTCCATTATCGCTGATTGTATCTGTTTGAACTACTGCCCCATTATATTTAAATTGCACTTGTGTTGTTTCTTCAGCTAATACAGGAATGAATAACCTTTGGCCATCTAAAGTATAAATCAAAGTTGATTCTAATGGTACTTGCGTTGCTGGAAAACCAAAGTTGACACCATCTTGAAATTCAGTATAAGAATCAAAAGCTAAATAATCATTTGTAATAGCTTCAGGTATTTCGCCAGATGATATTGAAAAACTTTGAATGGTTCTAACCCATAATACAGAACCAGCAGATGATGCGTAAGTTCCTGTATATACGTTATCAAAGTAATCTCTTATTAATTCGCTTATTTCAAATGTTACAGCTAATTCACCATTGATCGGTTCTTTGAATAATGTGTATTGTGGTGATGCTGGTAAATCAGTTGGTGAAACACCTTCATAGATATATAAATCTAATTGTGTTTTTGTCAATCGTGTAACATCTGATGCTCTTACATAATATGGTGACCTTGCTCTTATTTCTGTACTCATTAATCTAATTTTAAATTATCCTCTAAAAATCCTTCTAATATATCATCTTCAAATAATGGCAATGCTGCTTCAAATGGTTTAGTGAAAAACATTGTTGCCCTAATACCTTTTCTGTATATGCTCCTTGCTATTAAAAAGTTTAATGATTTTCTTTTTATAAATCTACCTTTTTTATCTCTTGGTGCTATTCCACTTTTTATAGTCCATTTATCAAATACACTACTTGGAGGCATTTTAGTTGTGTACTTGTGTGGCGATGTACTGCTTTCAGGATATGTTGATTTTGCACCTTTAACACCTTGATCTAAAAACACACCATAGTTTTCACCTAAAAATGATACTTTACCTTTTACTATCTTATATCCTAAACTGTTTGATAATGCACCAGATTTATCATATGAACCATACTTGCCACCTTTAGCTAAATTCTCTTTAGCTTTCTTGATAACATACTTAGCGTATTTCTCTAATGCCTCTTCAAACTTTCCCATTAGCAATAAGTCATATCTGTATTAGTATTTATTGTAAATGTGATCGCCCATCCAGCCAACATATTTTCAAACCTTTCAGTAAATGGTTCACAAGTTGCATCACCTACAATTTCAAATTGATCTCTATATGCATCTGCCTTTTGTAATACTCTCATTATTCTTGTAGCTAATCCTAACTGAGTGTTTAGTATATCTTGCTTGTTATCATTGCCTAAGAAAAAGCTAACATCTTCTGACTTACTTATGTCCACTAAATCCATTAAAAAGATTGTCATATTCTGCTGTACTAAATTATTAGCGATAGTTGCATTGTTAATCATTATATGGCATAAAGGAAATAAACTTTGCTTTTGTAAATCAATGTCTGCTATATCGCCAAATGTAACTTGGTGATTAAATGGTTCTGCACTTACTGCATCTTTAATACTATCTATTACCCTGTAAAAACTATTCATTGTTATATATTTTTTAAATAGATTGGCGAGTGTTCACCCATATCTTCTTCTATAAATTCTTCTAACCATTCTAAAGCTTCATCAAAGTTCATATCTTCATCTTTTATGGTTATGTCTAAACACTTCCAAAAATCATATATAGCACAAGTTGGCTTTCTTGCAGTAACTCCAAGCATTGCATCTTCAAAGCCATCAGCAAGAATTATTACATCATCTTCTAAAAATAGTTTCCTTGTAATCAACTCGTCTATAATTTCATTTCTTTGCATTTCTCTTTAATATACTTTGTTCTAATTCCATTTTATCCTTTTCAAATGATAACATATACAAACATTGATGTAGCTTTAATTGTGTTACTTCGTGTATGTTTCTAATGTTTCCATTACTGAGTCCGTAAATGGATTGAAACCAACCCCATTTTGCAGCGAAGCTATCAGATGTTGTGGCAACTTCACGACCTCCTGTTTGGACAAATAGTTCGCTATATGTTTCAACAATTCGGTTTTTAAATTCCAAAAAAAAACCAATGAACCCATTACTACATCTAATGGCATTTGCTTCATATCGTATTTACTTGCTGTTTCGTATTTTTCAATAATGTATTCATTATTCTTTTTATATTTCACAGGCCTAAACAAAACACCCATAGCTAAATGCATATTTTCCCAATCAGCTAAATATGTATCTAAATCAATATATTCACCAAATGACATATCATCTAACTTAGGTATAAAGCCAAATTCTTTATCATTGATTTCACACAATGTTTTTAAAGTTGGTTTAGCTTCAAATATTTTATTTAGTCCAAGTGTGATTTCATTAATATCTTTTGCTTTCATTCTTAATGTATCTATTAATCTTGATTTGCAAAATATTTCAATCATCTTCTGCTGAAAGAAACTATTCAACTCTTTGCCCTCTGTGATTCTTAACCACTCTTGGTACTGGCCTAATGTAATTTCACTTAATGATTCTGGTATGTTTAGTTTGATAGCCATATTATATAAATGTTTTTTTTTTGACTTTGTTATATAGATTATTAATAATAATGATATTCACCTTGATTGGGGTTTTGTAATTGATAGCTAACTGCATATCTTAATGCATCAATAGCGTGATTAAATTTATCCACAGGTGTTTGTGATTTCTTTTCTAACCAGCAATAGTTATTTAGTTCTTTAATTAAATCTGTACTTTCTTCATCTATGATTAAATCATAATCTTGTAGTAAGCTTATTCCGTATGTTATTGATCCTTGACCTTTTATTGCTGCTACTATATTATTGTTTCTTGTTAACTCAGATATCAATCTTGGTTCTGCTGAATCGCCTACTATTAAATCACGATTAGCAAACTTACTGTTTAATGTAGCTATTTCGCTTGTAGTTAGCTTTGTTTGATATACACATAGCTTAACATAGATTAGTTTATTTTCTTTATCTATATTGGTTTGTACTAATGTTGTAGGATCATTACTAAATCCGTAATCTTGACCAAATACATTTTTACCTACTTGCTTAAACTTTCCTATTTTCCAATTAGTAAATATAACACCTTCAGCTTTATCTAACCACGCACCAAGTATAGTATGCTTGTATCTACTTGGCCTTCTTTCTTTCATACTTTCAATCTGATCAATATAGCTTTTGCTTAGATTCTCTTTATTGTCTAAATAAGTTGTATGGCAATAGGTAACATTTTCTTTTATTCCATTCATTCCAGCTTGTACGCCTTTATCTTCAAAGAATCTTTTATAAATCCAATGTTCCTTAGTTGCTGGGTTCATTATCATTATAACTCTATTTCTTATTCCTTGCTGCCTAACTGACAAATCTATTTTATCAAATATATCTTCATCAACCATTTCTTCAGCTTCATCTATTATCCAAGTAGTAATACCTTGTAATGATTTAAGATTAGCTGTTTGATCTCCTGAACTTGTTTTGATTCCTCTAAATAAAATTTTGCTTCCTGTTTCTTTACAAATGATTTCATCTTTAGTTATATGGAATAAATGATTGTAATTTAATAAATCAATCTTTTCTTTAAACTCAGGAATAATTGAAATGGCAGCAGACCTTAACGTATATCTTGTAAATAATATCTTATGCCTTTCTTTTGATATTGTAAGCATTAAAGCCAAAGTAGATACTGCAAATGATTTGCCTGAACCTCTACCGCCTGTATAGATAAAGTACCTTGATGGATTGCTTAGAACTATAAATTTATTGTTTACCATTCTTTTTCATTGCCTCCATTAATTCATCGAAATCAATGCCAACATCATTAGTGTTTAAATCAATAGTTTCTTTAGCAGTTCCATACATTGAATCCATTAACTCCTTATAAGCTCTTACATCTCCTTGCCTCATCTTTTTAATTAATGCAAGTGTTCCTATATCTTCTTGTGTTAATTCTTCTAAATCTCCTGTTATTGGGTTCTTAGATTTCTCAGTAGCTTCAAGCCACTTCCTTGCTATTGTACTTCTATTCTTACTTCCAACAGGCCTTCCAGCTGGATTACCTGACTGACCTTTTTTAAAAGGATTTAGATTTTGTTCATTTGCCATTTTAATTACTTTACTGGATTTATATTATTAGCTCTTTTAATTGCTCTTTCAGTTGAAACTTTTTGCAATCTTTCTACTTCCATTTTATAAGGGTAACAATGTTTCATTTGTTCTAATGAGTAATATACAATTGATGCTCTGTATGGATTTTCTTTAGTTTGATAAATTGGCATTACTCCGTGAATTTCTGTTTGACCATCAAAAATTGCTAAATACCCATCTTCTTGAGATAATGCAAAACCATATTCAGGAAATACTAATTCACCTCCAATTATTCCATCTCTAAGAATTAAAACATTTGATAAATTCTTTTTAAAATTGCCTGAATCTTTATGATATTTAATTGCGTGATTTACATTTATGTTGCAAGTAAGGAAAGGCGATTTTTTATTTAATGCATAATCTTCTTCTACGCTTTCTTTAATTACTTTGATATCTCTTTCATATTGTTCTGGTAAATATTTTTTATAAACATTAATTAAATCATTCATAAATGAAAAAATAATATTAGTGTTTTTAATTTCTTTTTTTGTGTGAGCTGAAAATCTGCAAAAATCATTTCTTCTTGCTATTCTTGGTAAACTTCCAAATATGCTGCTTTGAGTTGGCAAACCTCTTGTTCTTGAGCTTTTACTTAGTTTTGTTGATGTTGCTGCTGATCTTATTCCATTAAGCTTATTATTATCAATTTTAATATATATACCTACATCTTTTCCATCTTTAGTAAATATGCAATCTTCTGAAATTATTTTATTATAGTGTTTTTTTTCAGGGGTTTTTTTTAATAAACCTTTTGCATCTTTTATTTTAACTAATTCAATTCTTTTCATTTTCCATTAATTTTAAAATAAATTGAGAATAATCTGAAACATCAAAATCTTTTACTTTTTTATTTAACCATTCAACTACCTTTTCAAATGTTTCAGAATCATATACTAAATACAATCTTTTTACTTCTGCATTCATAAAATTATCTAATTCTAATTCTGGATTTGATCCATTGTAATCATCTGTATTGCTCATACTATCTTGAAAGATTGGCAAACTTAAACCCCAATCATCAAGCATATTATTATCCCATTCATTAGCAATCATATCCCAATCCCATTCACCAAATCCTACATTATCTTTTACTATGAATTCTCTCTGTTGATTCTCTGATAATTCACTTGCTTTGATTACAGGAATTTCTTTTAGTCCAGCTTCTTGACAAGCTTTCAATCTCATATTTCCACCCAGCACAATCATTTCTTCATTAACTACTATTGGCCTTATGTCAAGCATTTCTGGAAACTCTTTTATTGACTTTACTAACTTATGGAATTTGTTATCCTTTATTAATCTCGGATTGTTCGGATTCCGTTTTATTTTGGATATTTTTATTTTCTCTGTTTTCATATTCCTTTAAATATATTAATAGTTTTTCTTCTGTTTCATTTTTAGTTTTGTGTTCACTTCTTTTCATTTTCTTGTTCATATGTATTGTATAAGGTTTGCATTTGACTTATTAAATCTCTTACACAACTTCCACAGGTTGATGAT
>Ga0181418_1000809_pt1 | contig 10371 bp, 7 predicted proteins | sample 41SPOviralmetaG_FD_130143 | JGI IMG/M metagenome (GOLD analysis project Ga0181418, IMG submission 130143) | Marine viral communities from the oligotrophic San Pedro Time Series (SPOT) site, San Pedro Channel, CA, USA - 41 SPOT_SRF_2013-03-13 | ecosystem: Environmental > Aquatic > Marine > Strait...
ATTTAACTCAAAGCACCATAATGTTTTCCAACTTTAGTTTTAATTGGGAATTTTTCACTAAGTATATTTTGTAAATCTAATAGTGTTTGTTTACCATCTTGTTTTGATACATCAAATATAAATGCATCATATATGTAAAGAACTAATCTTGTTTGTTTTGTTTTTAAGTAATCTTGTATGATTTTTATCTTACGAATGTTAGTTTCTGTTTCAGTTGCCTGTATGTAATAGTTAAATAATTTTTGAGAATGTATTTTAGGGTGATCTTTTTTCTTAATAGTATAACTACCACACTTGATTTCTCCTTTCTTATTAAATTCTTTCCAAATAATGTCTATAAATTGTTGTGTTTTAAAGAAAAAAGGGTGATGTAAGTTCGCCTTATCTATTCCTCCATATATTTGTTTAAATGTAAGCGTTTTACTTTCCTTATATTGTTGTGGGGTTATTTTCTTGGATTTAAAGTAAATTTCCGCAAGTGTGTTGTGTACGTTGTCTTCAAATTGATAATCGACTATATCGCCTATTAGACGGGGATGATAACCGTCATAATCCATTTCTACAAAAAAATCGTTGTCTGGTTCGAAACTATCTCGCTCTCCATTTTCGTGTTTTAGTCCCACAAAATTTATTCCATTAAAGTTATTTACAGGTCTTCCGGTTGTAGTGTATGGATTATAGTATCCGTATATATGATTTTCTTTTATGGAGAATTTTTTGTTTTTTAGTGTAAAATAATCGTCAAACTTATCATTAAATTTTAATGCATTCTTTTCTAATTTATGTAAGACAGGTAATAATATATTGTTAAAATATTCATTAACTTCTCCGCGATACTCTTGGAATATACTGTGTGTTTTTAATTTACAGCGCTCTAGGTGTTTTCCAATAGGTATCATTTTATTTACCTTAGTATGTGGGAATTTTCGGTAATACCATTGGTGTGCTTGTGTTGTATGTTGGTCTAATAGAGGTATTGAGTGTTGTATATCCGTATAAGAAATGTGTGGAGCCGCGTGTAAAGCGGCTTTTTTATCTAAAACACAAAACTCATAATTTGCTAACATATTTAATATAGCATCTTTATCCCAATTTATACATTCTAAATGATTAATAGGTATGATAAAATCTTCACCATCAACGTCAAGATATACAGCTATTATTTCTGCTAATTGAGGGTGTGTGTTGTCATTACCCTGGATAAGTTCAAGATAACGTGTTAGACTAGAAGATAACTTTAATTCTAGTTGTTTTAATTGATTTTTTGTTTCGATAAGATAGAACATACCTTATCACTGTAGTAAAATTTTACCTAATAACCACTTCTTCCTGATGAAGTTGAACCTCCTGAGGAAGTTGATGGTTTTCCTCCACTTTCCCCTCTTCCTCTTGTTGGTCCCATTTGAGTTGTACCTGGATTAGCTGAAGGTACATAACTTGATTTTGATTTAGTTTGTAGTTGACTTATAGTAAATAATTTTTTATGTGGTTTAGTTGAATGAAAAGGACCCTCCATAATAAAACCCTTTGCAGGATGCACATGAAAATAACCTGTGTATTTAGATTCTATATTATAATATAATTTTTCTATAAAATTTCTAGTATGAAGAGGTTCATACTCATTTAAATTACTAAAAAAGATGTCTAAATTAGGATATTGATCTAATAATAATTTTATATTATTATCATTTATAGTATTTATATCATTTATAGGAGTTTCTAACAAAGCCCATTTTATTTCTCCTATAACATATAAGTTATAATCATATTTATCATTTTTAGATTTTAAATTATTATAAGTTTTTTTACTTATTTCAAAATAATTAAACATATCATTTACTCTTCTACAAAAATATCTTGTAAAATATCCTTGTTCATAATCTTTTATAAGGGGTGATGGTTTTGTAATAGGAATGTTAGATTTTTTTGATAATTCAGTGTATATAGGTTTTTTTAATTTTCTATATATTGTATTACTTTTACTTTTTCTAAAAGAAGAATTTACAGGTTTTATAGGAAGTAATTTTTCCCCGGGATTTTGAGGGTTATTTCCTGCGAAAAAAGTACCATTACTAAGTTCCATATAAGTACCAATGTATATTTGATTAGTAGATTCTAATACAAATTTAGCTGTTGATGTTTCTAAAATGTTTACTTTTGATTTAGGTATATATCTTGCCATTTTTATTTAAATTCAAATTTTACAGTATAAGTAAAATTAGTAAAATTATATTCTCCTTGTCCTACTTGAACAAGACCTTCGGGTACAGTCCCCCCTGTTGCTAAACTAGTTCCTGCTCTGTCAAGTAATTCATCATATGCTGCATATATTGCTTCTTGTTTTGCAACTTCTTGTACTTCATTTGTAGCTTCACCTACATATATTCTTCCATCTCCTCTAAAGAACTCTAATCTTTCCTCAGATGAGGGTTCAAAATCTGGGTTTTCTATTACATCATCTATATTAACATATTCTCCATCAACTTCTACAAATACTGGTGGGTTAACTACTCGTGTATTATCTATTTTAGTAGTATTTAATTCAAAGTTAATTTCATTATTTTCTTCTCTTAATGTATCTCTTTTTATATCTAATAATATTAATTGACCTGATATTTCAGTTGTCCAATCTTGTCCTGATGTTATTTTTTGTGACTCACCCATTACTACAAAAGCTATATCTTCTGCTTGGTATCCTTTTGGTAGTTTATTTTTTTCTACTTTAAATACATGTCCTATAACTATACCACTTATACCATCCATTTTACAATTAAATTTTAAAGGTATAACTGCTGATTTTCTTGCAGGTATTAGTTCCCATTTTTTTCCTGTTTTAGAATTTCGGCTTGAAAGAGAAATTATAAGAGCTTCTATTGATTTAGCTAAATTTTGAACTTCACTAAAAGTTGTTTCTAGTATTTCATTTCCATCATCATCATAATTATTATCTGAATTATATATTGCTTTAGTATATTCTTTTAATCTTTCTAATTTATCAGTTAGTTTATTTATATCGTTATTATACTCTTCTAAATCTGTGCCTTTTTTTATATATCTATCCTTTGTGTTTTTTATAGATTTTGAATTTATAGCAAATCTACTTTTTATACCTTTAGAAAAATTTCTAAAAGTAACTTGATCTAAATCACTAACACTAGAGGGAGCTTGAGCTGCTATTGCTATTGTTGCACTTAAACTACTAGGAATTGTAGTATTATAATTAAAATCTCTAACTATAGATTTATTACTTTGAATTTTAAATTCAAATAAATCTTTTGGTAAAATATTAGGGGGATCTACTCGAAGATCTATTATTCTTGCTCTGTCTGGTCTTTCTAACTCTGTAGTAAGTGTAAAATTATGATGTCCTACACATGCTATATTTACATCATCCCATATTTTTTTAAAATAATCAAATAAATTAAAATCCTCAACTAATTTATCATTACTGTAAGCCATTGTCATGTATCTGTCTAAAAGATGTTTAACATTAAACATTATAGATCCTATATCATTATTATTGTCTTGATCTTTATCATCTTGGTTTTGTCTAGGAAACAAACAAACTGAAGGGTTAAAACTATTATCTAAAAGTTTAGTTACTTGTTTTTTATGAATAAGACCTGCTCCACTTACATCAACGTCATCCAAATTAAATTCATAAGGTACTCTTTTTAAAGGGATTTCTTCTCCTGCTTCATTTAGTTGAGTATACATCATTCTTGTTAAGGGTTCTTCATTGTTACTGGGGTCATGTAAAGGGAAAACTAATTTATTCATTAAATTACATAGTGCCCTCCAACTTATATATGTATGGTATTTATTTTTAGTTGATTTTTTTAATCCATCAGTAATATCTCCAAACCAAAAGGAAAATTTTTTTCCTAATTGTTCACCCTTCCATAAAAAATCATCATCTGTGTATTGTTGTAAAAAATTCATTACAACATTTTCTTCTTTATTAATTCCTTTACCAGTTATAAGTTCTATTAAAGTTTTAGCAGGGCCTCCATCTGAAACTTCTATTTCTCCTTTTCCCTCAAGACTAGTACTTGATTCATAATATATAACTTTATCTATTTCATACCCATCTGAATTTAAATCACTTAATTCTAATATACCTCCTAGAATAAGTTCCATATTATCTATTTCAACTGTTGTTGAATCTAATGAATCTTCTTCTTCTTCAGTTGCACCTCTAGTGTAACCATCTCTTCTTGCCTTTAAACCTTCTAATACTTCTCCTGCTGCTATTAATTCAGTAGTACAATCATATCCTCCATCTGGTCTTGATGATATTTCAAAATTTTTACAAAATCCTACAAATCCATCATAATTACCACTTGATATTTCTTTCTTTTTTATTATTGATAAGTTAAAGTCACTGATTTTTTTAGTCTTATCAAACCATTCATCTCCTATACTATAAGGATTATTATCTATTTTTCCTTTATTATTAATAAAAGGTGACCATTGCCATTCTAATAAAACAGGCATACCAGGTCTCATATATAATAATTCTAAAACTTCTAATTGACGTCTGTTATGGCAAACAAAATTTACTTTTGCTTCACGAAGTGAACCATAGGCTGTTTTTGTTCTAATGTCAGCATCTATAATTCCAGGCATTGGTACTATACCAAAACCCTCTGCTGCGTTTGAACGAATAGAGGAATCACCATATGCTCCTTTTCTTTCACCAAATTTTCCCCCTCTTTGTTTTTGTTTGTCATCTAATACACCTCCTTCTAAAATGTAAGTTTTTGCTAATAATTCAGGTGTTTTTTCAAATCTTTTTTCTGATGTTTCTAAAATATCACCATTAGTTATATCTACTCCTGAAGACATCCTAATAACACATTGTTTATGTACTGTGTTTGTATAAAAAGCCCCTGCCGCTATTTTTAATTCTGATTTACCTTCTTTACCTTCTATTTCTATTCGGGGATTACCAAATCTATGTTGGTAATTAGTTGGATTATTACCTCTGTCTATAATAGCCTCTCTAATTCGAAGTTGTTTAAAAACAAAATCTTTAAAAGTTTCCTTAAATATAGACATAACTATTTATTTAATTGTTCAAATGATTTTAGTATATTAGTGATTCTATTAGGAGAAGGGATTCTAACTTGTAAACCAGGTTTTAAATTAAAACTATCTCTTCTAATAACATCAGGGTTAGCTGTAACAACAACCCACCATAAATCCACATCATTATAAAATTGATCTGCTATTAAATCTAACCTATCACCAATAAGTGTAGTAGCATATATATCATCCACAGATAAAGGTATTTCAGGGTATTTAATATACTTAAATGTTCTTTTATTATTAGTTCCCTTTACTTTTTTTATAAAATTTAATCTATCCATTATTTTATGATCCTAAATTTTGTGGTAAATCATCTGCTCCTAAATTGGGAGGTATAACGTCTCCTTCAAATGTTGGGGGGTCTACTGGTTGTAAATAATTTAAATGTTTTTGTTGTCTTGCCATCATTTGTTCTGGTGTTTCCTGATATGGATCTATAGGTTTTGTTAATAAAGATGCTAAAGCCGCATCATCATTTCCAATTGTTGGAATACTTGTTATTGTATCCATTTTCTTTTTATTAGCTCTTTGTAAATCTTTACTTGGGTGAACAATTTTTGCAACTGCTCCATTAAGATTATTTTCTATAGGTTCGTTATTCCATAATTTTCTTCCAGGTTTATTAGATATAGGACTACTTTCATGTGGTACAATAAATGGTGAATTTATACCTTTTTGTGGTAAGAAATCGTGAATTGGTTGGTAAGTAACATTTATATCTAATACATGAGGTAAAGTAAATAATCCACTAGTTGCACCTCCTTCAGGAGCATCTAATGTTATTTCCCAAGGATAATCTTTTTGCCAAGATATACTTACATTTTTTATAACACCAGGTAATCTATCAAAATAAGCACCTATAGTTAATCTCATAAAAGGAGTCATCATTCTGCCTGAAGTTAAATTATATTCAGGTGATGTATTAGATAATAAATAATTTAATTTTCTATATAATGGTCTCATTTCTATAGATGATTGTGCTGCTATTTTAAAACTAAAACTTATATCACGATTAAAACTATTATATGTGTAAAATGTTTCTGCTCTACCATTATAATTAGCAGTAAAATTATCATTCATGCTATCTAAAAATGCTCTAAATACCATTACATCTGTTTTTGTTGGGGTTGATGGGTCTACTGCTTCAATCCTAAATCGAATTAAATCTCTTACAGCGTTACTATTTAAATCCCCATCTGCTTTAAAAACATCTAAGGCATTAATTAAATCTATTGTTGATGTTGAATTAATATTATTTGGATTACCTCCAGGGTTACCTAAATTAACTCTTTCTTCTCTATGATAAGATTTTCCATCTTTTCTCGTTTTAAAATAATTATCTTCAAATATTCTACCTGTGGTAGCTAAATAATTTTTCACTCTAGATGTACCATTTAAAATATGATCTTTAAAAAATTCATGGGTTTTAATTGGTGTTTTTGGTTTTTTAATATCATCTCTAGAAAAACCAAATTTATCTACATATGTTTTATTAACATTTAATTGTTCTAAATCATTTAAATAAGTAAATGGAAGATCTTTACTTAACTTTAAATTATCTGTTAATCCTCCAAATCTATAAATTGATGATAAATTATCATTATTTAATTCGAATTGAGGAACTGCATTATCTTGGGTAAAATTTCTAAATTTTCTACCCCAACCCGTCTCATAACCCTCTGTTATTGGAAGTGTTGTTGCTCCTGAAGTTTCGTATTTTTGTATTTTAGTTTCGCCTATACCATAAGTTGATCCTGGTCCACCTTGATATGCATATAATGGTTCTCCTGGTTTTGCAAAGAATTTTTTTACCCCTTTAAAAAATTTACCTATTCCTGTTTTGGGTTCTTTTCCATCCCCACCTATTTTGCTTTTTTTAGGTATTATATGACCTTCATAAAGATTAATTAATCTATTCTTATTAGAATTTTTTAGAAATTTTTCTTCATCTGCATAACCTTCTTTAGATAGGGGAGTTATACCTTGTCTATTAACATGTAAACCTGTACCTTGTCCAACTACCTGGGCTAATGTATTTATTCCTAAATTATATGTTCTATGATTAGCACTAGATTTACTAAAAGCTGGTTCACTTACTTTTGGATTGGATTTTTGTAATGCTACTTGTTTTGCTAAAAAAGTAATACCTCTTGTTGATACAAAAAATTTACCTATTCTAGTTGTGTCTTGTATTAATCGTTCAGCATGCATTAATGCACCTCCTCTTATAAACCCACCAGTAATACTATTTAAGGTACTTGTGCCTCCTAAATTTATACCTCCTTTTATAAAAGGTTCTTCATCTTCAAAACCAATTGATTTTTGGTTAAAAGTAGAATTATCAAATATAGATGTAGACTTATCATTACCAAAATCACTATGATATGGATATGGTGGTGAAGTAGCGGGGTTAATTGGTTTACCCCCACCTAAATTTGATAGTAAATTTTTTAATCCCATTTGTTAATGTATTAAAATCCTGCTCCTGTGTCTGGGTTTTTATATCCTGATGGAGATGTTGTACGAGGATCTCCAGGTAAATCTTGAAAGTCTGAGAATCCTGATGGTCCTGGTGAAGGTCCAACTACTGCTGATGAAGGGCCATGATTATATGTGTATGATTTTTCTAATAAATGTTCATGTAAATCTTTTCCTCCTAATTGTTTTCCTTGAAATCTTGCAGGATCAGCTACTCCATGAAAATATCCTTGACCACCTGTAACACCATCTAAATCTTGAAAGTCTGATTGATTTGGTGATGGAAGATATGTCATATTTTCAATATTACCTGTTTTTACATTCTTAGTTAGTAAAGCTTTTAAATAATCACCTCCATCCTTAGTTAAAAAAGGAGATTGTGATTGTCCATCATTACGAAAATAACCACCTTCACTAGGGTTAGGTCCTGTACCATTAGGTCCTCCTACTGTGTTTCCTAGAACACTATTAGTGTGTCTGTCATATAACGATTTTTTATCTTTTAAACTCATAATTGTTGTGTTTTATTATACATATAAATTAAACAAATTTAGATTCATATCTTGCTGTACTTTGATATTTTCCTCCATTTGCTGTTGTACTGTTTGAACTAAATGAATCATATTTAGTTGATACGTTTACTTGTGCTTTAGACATTGCTGAAGCCATTTTGTCGTAGTCGATTTCTGCTCCTCCGCCTCCACCACCTAAAAGGTTAGTTCCAGCTACTACACTATCATTATTATTAAGCATAATTGCTCCTTTATTTTTAGTAACAAGCATATTATTACCATATCCTACGTCGTCTCCTTTTTTAAACAAACTAGCAAAACTACCTACAGCAGCTAATGCTAATGGTATACCTAAACCAAAAGGTATACCAGCAAAAGATCTAAATATAGCTGCTACAGCTCCTTTAAAACCTAATAATGCGTTTGCTCTTAAAATTAAACCCATATTTCTTATTAGAGGAACCGCAGCTACTAACATAGGGGTAAAACCACCAAATACTGATACTACTTTACCTACTAAATCTGCTAGTAAAGCAACACCATCTATAACAGGAGTTAATATTACCATTACATCACTAAATAGGCTTTTTACTTTTTCTACGGATGCAGCAAATTTTTCTGAAGCAGATAAAGATAAAGATTGTTGATAAGCACCTTCTCCGAAATTATTTTTAATTTCTTCAGAGGACATTGTTTGCATTTGTTGTTGTAGAGTCATTTCTGATAAAGTATCTCTACTTAAACCTAAAGACGATGCAATAGCTTCTTGCTGGATTCTATTCATTGTACTAAAGCTAGCAAAATCAATTCCTTGTTTAGTTATTTCTTCTGCTACTCCTGCAAAATCGTTATTTAAAGCTAGTAACCTTGCTCTTTCTAAATTAAGTTGTTTACCTGTAAGTAATTCTGCTTCTAATTCAGATGATATAGATGATTCAAAATCTAATGTACTTGCTGCTATTTGGTCTATTTGTGCTAAAGATGCTCCTAACTGTTTTGCTGCTATAACAGCTTTACCAAGTGCTTCTGTGTTAGCTCCTAAGGATACCTTTATAGATGCTGTTGTTTTTGCTATTTCTTCAAATACTTGTTTTGGTGTTACAGCTACATTACCTAGCTTAATTGAATTAGTTAATGTGTCAAACGTGTTTGATGCTATTTCTTCAGTGTTATTACCTTGAAGTTTAAATAACATAGTCATTTCAGCTGCTTCACCTGTGGCTAACCCTAGTCGTTGTTCTAGGTTAGTCATTGTTTCTAAGGTTTGTCCTGAAAAATCAGCAATGAATCCTAATGATTCACTCATACCAAAGAATGATTTTTGAAGTTTAGCAGATGTAATAAAAACATCCCCTGTAGACATTGCTATTTGGGACATTTCATCTCTTAGTCCTATAGCACTTCCATAACTTAATCCTAATTCTTTTTGAAATTGATTTACTGATGTACTATTTTCAAGTAATAATAATAAATAAGTCATAGGATCATTTAAACCACTTATTAAAGATTTTCCTACTTCTTGTATTTGAATTCCAAAACCTTGCATTTTACCTCCTAAACCTGGAAGTAGCTTTCCTTCTTTTTCTAAAGAAGCTAGTCTTTTTCTAGTATTTTCTTCAATTTCTTTTGTATCTTTTAAAGAACCACCTAATAATTTATTTACTATTCCTATAGACTTACCTACAAGCCCCATAGAATTATCTATTTTTTTAGCTTTATCTAATCTTTTTTCTTCTTCTTTTACTAAGTTTTTTGATTCTGCTAATTGTTCTGCTAGGAGTTTTTGTACAGATTTACTAGCCATTTTAAATTCACTTGCTAAAGCATCTCTTGTTTTTTCAGCTTTTAAAAGATCTTTTGCAATATCTTTTGATGATTTTAAATTATCTAAATTATCATCTGAATATTTTGCTTGTTCTGCTGCTACTCTAGCTAAAGCTCTAGATAAACCAAGTTGAGCTTTATTTTGTTCAGTAGTTTGTTCAGCTGCTTTTTGTTGTTCTTTAAGAGCATCAGTTTGCTCTCTTAAAATTCTTACTGTTTCTCTTGCGTAATTTATTTTATCTTTTTCTTCGTCAGCCATAATATAAGGTTATTCGAGTATAAATATAAAAAAAGAAAAGACATCGATGATGTCTTTACTTTAAAAATTATATGTTGAAGATGGGTTTACATTAGGTCCCATCGGTTTATTTGATGGGGGTGATGATCCTTTTGTTTGTTTTTCTATTTCTTCATTTTGTTTTTTAACATGTTCATTAATTTTTTCAATGTGAAATCTTCTCATCCA